>Ga0123357_10007369_pt1 | contig 13589 bp, 7 predicted proteins | sample TergutEmb28metaG_FD_89873 | JGI IMG/M metagenome (GOLD analysis project Ga0123357, IMG submission 89873) | Embiratermes neotenicus P4 segment gut microbial communities from Petit-Saut dam, French Guiana - Emb289 P4 | ecosystem: Host-associated > Arthropoda: Insects > Digestive system > Gut ... | reverse complement strand
TTTCTCTGGCCAATATCTCCGTAACCATTGAACTTTGGATATAGGTGTTTTGGGTTATATCGGTATAGTTTGACCTAAGGAACACTCTCCCGAAGTTAGGTCCTTTCCTCCTGGGACACCCTGCATATATGAAACCAACCCTTAGCTATACTGTTCAGCAGTCATATTGTCAACAAGGGGAAAGCAAAATTCAGATTATGTCACAGTTCAAACTGCTCTGGCACAGTTGTTACAAATTTGTTGGTTAAAAGTAATAACATATCCAAGGAACATATGAAATATTCACAATAACTGTAAACGAACACAGCTGTATATATAGACCAGTTACACAGATATTCAGCCAGGTAGGTTGTCATTCTTAATTATCTAGTTCTTTCTCAACTTTGAAGACTAAAAATATTTTTAAGTAATGTTTATTTTCCAACACCCTATGACACTATGAATGGCTCTGTAACTAGACAGTGTGCAACATCAGTAGCTTTAGATATCCCGTATCAAAAAAGTGAATGAAAACTGTCATAACACCAGTATCATATCCTGGTACTATATCTAATTCCTTGTTCCTGTTTCCATCAGACAAGTTTCAAGGTGATCTCTTTTCTTGAAAACATTTTATAGCATCAAAAAACATCAATGAAATCTACTTTATTTCATGTCCATACTCTAAAACAACAAAATTGTGCAGTAAATTTTAAAAATAACTGTGCTTATAACTAGTACAAATTTTCAAAATATCTAAATGTATTGATTTTACATTAAGTGACATGATTAATACAATACTGTAGCAAGTATTTCGTGCCACTGGAATGAGCACTGCAATGATAAAAAGTACTCTATATGTGACCCTAAGTAGATTCATATGTGCTAATAATCCGAAACCTTACTACTATGTGATAATTCGCTTCTAGTTCTACTGACAGGCTGAGCAAGTAATCAAACACCAAAGAATAACAAGACACACTGTGCATTACTATCCAGCAGAGTGACAATGTGTGATTCAGCATCTCACAAATATATTTGTGCGTTTGAGGGTACAGCATTTCAGGACTGCCACTTCTGCAGAGCTGGGTTAGTGAAATTATATCAATACAGCCAATTTATTCTTAAGAATACCAGAGCTACATATGAATTTAAAAAAAAATTATACACGCTAAACATCAATGGAAAAAATGAAGAATGCCATGTTGCATTATTCTGATTGTGCCAGGAACTGTGCCCATGGAAACCTTAATACAACAGAAATATTCTCTCAAACATCATCCATAACAAACTTTACCCTATTATTTTATTTCAACTTTCCTATGTGAGTCTTGAGGTAACTTCCTACAGCACTATACAGTGTCACATCCCAGGAGACAGTAGCACCCTGTGTGTTCTAGGTTTCAACTCCAGGCAGATGTTCATTTTCATTTCCGTCTGTTGCTTAATTCTTCCTCTGCAACATGTTTTAAAGTGCAAGCTGGTTTGTCAGATTGCTTAAAATTCATGAATGGGTTAATAGAAGGCCATTCTTTAGCTTGCCTATTGTTTTCATTTAGCACAGGAGAACATCATCAGAGACTCAGGCATCTAGACAAGGAGTACAATATTCTATACAGCCATACAGTTACCTGTGTTGGCTGATGACATAAACATAACTGGTAGATCAGAGGAAGAAAAAATGAGATCTTTTACTGACATAAAATCTACAGCTGATGCAATGGAATGAAAAGTAAATGAAACAAAAAAATTAATACATAATAGTTACAGGAAACTGAAAGCAAACAATTGTTGAACCATATATTACAATTACGGAATACAAATTTGACAGAGTATGCAGATTTGTGAACTTGGGCTCACTAATTAATGAGAGAAATGACAAAAAGAGTGAACACAAAAAAGTGTTATTACAGATTACAAAGACATTTGAAATCACGACTACTTACATATGAAATTAAGGTCATGATATATAAAAACCCACAAATTATAACCGTGTACTTTTTAAAGGAAAATATTATGTAAAATATACAGTCCAGTGCAAGACAAGAGGAGAATGAAGAATAAGGTATAATCAACAACTGCACCACCTTGACTGACCACTGGATCTTATCAGAAAGATTAAAGTGGCAAGGCTGCCATTGGCACAGCCTTTACAAAGAACGGGCAATAATGAACTACACAGAAGAATCAAGAATTTCAGACTCAAAGGAAGAAGGGCAGTGGGGAGAACTACACTTCAGTGGATGGATGGATGGATGGTGCATTGGAAGATATGAGGAAATTGGGAATAGGTGTGGTGGATATTCACCAGGGATACAAAGTCTTGCAACACAGTTCTATGGGAAGCCAAAGCTTATACTGGACTGTAGCACTAATGATGATTCCCATGTTTTAGATTGTCACCAATAGGACTTATTTGCAGTCATATCAATATTAAATGAAAAATGTCCATAAAAACATTCACAGAACACAGCTGCATACAAAGTTTCATCCCCATAAATGCAACATATCCCATTACAAAGATTTTGTGCATAACAATGGAGGTGACAATCCTACTGGGATATGGCAGGTGGGGCATGTTAATTTTGGACGGTGAAAATTGGTTCCTTAGGTATCTGCAAACAGTGACACTGAACCTATAACAAAGTACCACTTATACACTGGACAACAATGTGCCCATTTTAAGTTACATAACAGTGTGACACTGCACATGTTCAAAACGGATAACAACAGTAAAGAAACACAAAAAGAATAATCCTGATTAACTTGTAGTTACGGTCCCATTACAAGTGCCAAGTGGAGAAAAAGAAGGAAAATGTAGGTGCCAACTAGAACCAAACTGCATGTATATTCCATTTAATTTTCTTTTATCAGCCTCTCAACCTAATCCCCTAGAGTCAGGTTCTCTTCCCAAATTAAATCAAATTACCAGATTAATCCACTTTCAGTTCTCTAATATTAAAAATGGTTCTTAATGATAACATGTATGTCCTTCGTGGCTGGTACAGCTCATAACTGGACCAATAATTACAAAAGAAACTACTGACTACATTACATACAATAATATTCAAATATACTATGACGCAGCAGCTACACACTAGTACCTGTCAGTACTTATATAAAGAGAAAGCATAGGGCTGTGAGATGTTCCAGATGATGCTGCATTGGCTATGATATAAATTAATACAGCTTCACACTCAAATCATTCCTCACTCTACATCTGCTTTTCAGACTACAGTGCATGGCCTAAAATATCCCATTCATCACCTCTTGATGACAAGAGCTGTATTTCCTTAAACACCATCATGATAATACACATTGACCAAGATCTGAAGTCCTCACAGTGTTGATGAAGATTCCATTCTGCTGGGATATGATGGCAAATGATTTGACTTCCCCGAACATGGAGGCAGCAAGCTCCTCCAGCAAGTTGGTACCTATATATCAGTTCACATGGCATCATATCCCAGACGCCTGGTAACTTCAGCAGACATTCAAATATTTAATACTAAGAAATGTCATGAAAATAACTGAAGTATGGAAGCAATATTCATAATATCAGTCACACAATGTAACAGCAATATTTCCATTAAGATCCCTTAAATGGAATAACTGTTGTATGCTTAAAAACTGATTGCATATTGACATCTAATGTGGCTTATAACAAAAAGGCTTGAGAGCCGCATACAAATTCAGCATCAGCTTTGTTGCTTACCAAATACTGGAAAAGAATTCTCTCCCCAAAAGTAAATTTACACAAGCACACACATTTATGATTAACATACACTGAACCATCACATTCTATTGGTTGAAGACATTACAATTAATAATGTTATTATATAACCTTTCTACTAATGAGGAAGTTAGACGACACTGAACTATGCTTCACCATTCAGGTGAAAATTTTTTTTCACATAATTTCTAATTATCATATATACAGGGTGAGCATAAAGTCTTTCCCTGATTACAAACATTTATTACAAGAAAACTACGTGGAATACAAACATATTTTTTTACCATTACTTACGTTAGTTTCTAAAACTTTATGTCTTGTATTTATTGTAACATTTGGTTTTTGGATGCAGCATTTCCAAACAGGTGGATTGGGAGAGATGGTCCGACACCCTGGCCACCATGATCGCCGGATATTACCCCCCTTGACTTCTTTTTATGGGGGTATGTTAAGGACAAAGTGTTTTCGACACCAATTCCAGATATTACACATTTTAGGCGCAAGAATAACAGATGCTTTTGCTACAATAACTGAAGACATGTTGGAGAACACGTGGAGAGAAATTGATAATTGATTAGATGTTCTCCATGCAACAAAAGGAGCACATGTTGAAGTGTACTAATGTGTTGTAAAAAAAACTTCTTGAGTTACATTTGGGGGGAAAAAAAAAGTTTGTATTCCATGTACAGCAGTTTTCTTGTAATAAATGTTTGTAATCAGGGAAAGACTTTATGCTCACCTTGTATTAATGGAGCTTATCTTATGTAACAAATGTAGAATTTAAAATTACCCTCAAACTACAAATGGAGGAACTGGTAGGCATGTGAGTAGGAACAATACCTACTTTTATGTAGGTTTCAGTTCCTGAACAAGTAACGAGATATTAGCACATGCAAATAAGTTGCAGATTTAAAATAACTGAAAAGAAATATAACCATACACTTTCTACACACTACACTACATGTTCTTTATGAATCTTCATCTCTTGAATTGCATGTAAATCTGACAAAATAAGTCAGCACTTTATCTATGTTTTATCACCTCTCACAAAGAACGAAGGAGCAGTTCTTTGCTCATCCCAACGCAATAAAAAAATGACTTAGACAACAGTAACTGATCTGTCACAGTGCATACAGCATTAAAAATAGTATGCATGGTCTCAGTCATCACAGGAATGCAGAGGTAAGCTTGTAACTGCTCACTGCTTCTTAACATAGAGTTTTAAAGTTCTTTTTTGTGTTCGACTAGAATTCTCACATGAAAAACCAACCATCCAACAGCATCTACACATCCCTATGCAACACACAATTAACAATCTGACTGATTGGCACATTATATTTTACAGTCTTTCCATACATATATTAACTTATGGTATGTCATAACTGGATTGCCTTATGACAATCTTTCCAAGACTTCGCAAGAAGTATAGCAAAAATAAACATACATATTCCAGAAAAATATTAACTTCAAAGTCCTTTGGTTTTCATTAAACATGTTCAGATACATTGGTTAACACACTCTTTACTCATAAAAATATAGTTAGCATAATTATACACAAGGCTACTGAGAAAATTTTATGTGATACTTCTGCTATCACTCCCTTCAGTATCACTATTCAGTAAAAAGTATTTTTAAAAAATGCTTCATTTTGGCAAATGTAACAACATCTGGTAGTTTCAACTTCATGTCAAGTCACTGTTTCCCCTTTTATATGCAGGTTTAACTTCAGAGTAGGTTACAGTGTCGAAATAACATTAAAAAAGAAATTCATACACGTCACATTCATGACGATGATGACAAAATGGAGCATAGAGATTACACGCTGCAACAGTGCCAGAAATCTTTGCCAGAATTTTTTCTGACATACACAAATGTAACACTGAAAATATAAATCTGGCTATCAATTATTTCTTACAAGAAACAACCTCCAATTTATTTATTTAAGTAACCAGGAAAAATTCTCAGCCACAGAAATGTACACAATAGTGCTGCCTAATGCATGAAAAGCTTTACATACTAAGACTAACTTTTATGTGTGTATATAATGTTTGGCACATTATTAACAACAGCAAACCAGAAATGTGTCCTCTTTTATTTTTCACTGAACATACAAAATAAGCTTTGACTGAATACAGTACATTCATTAAAAAAATGATGGCCAAAGAGCTGTAAGATTCACAGTTTTCTCATTATTCTCTATTTTTATCTGTATGCAAGACTTGAATATACATAACCACTTACTATGCAAACCAAACAGCTACACAGGAACTGGACATTAAACAGAAGTAACTCTTACTAACATATATGCTCAGACTTAACACCACTATGAACAGAAAAAAACAGTTTTCTGATATTCTGAACTTATACCTACGTCACATCTGGCCTTTTCATACTCTGATATGCATTGATTGCTTTCTCTACTATTAAATTTGCATGCTTATACCTTACCTTCCTTTTTCTTTGTGGTTTAGTGGTTTACTTAGTGACATGGTTAGTATCTAGACTCCACTGTATTAGCGACAGATGTATGAATACAAATATGGAGCATTGGTGGAATAAAAATTGACAGGGGAAAACCAAAGTACTTGGAGAAAAACATGTCCCAGTGTCACTTTGTCCACCACAAATCACACATGGAATGCCCAGAGAGTGAATCGGAGCCTCCATGGTGAAAAGCCACAATTAGGAACTTTAGCTCATCACTGTCCTACACCAAACACATTGTAATACTAAAAGAAACTAAAGACTGTAATAAAAACACACATTTACAAGAACAGAAATGTACATACTTCCGCCCCTTTCCAACCCTTTACTATGCAGTCATTTTGCAGTGCCTACCACACTGGATAAGGGCAGTATGTGCAATGATCAGTAAATAAACTTAAAAAAAAAGTTGTATGGAAACATTCTTACACTTAATGAAATCTACAAATCTGTTGAATTTTGAAGTTAAATAACAAAATAATGAATATTTTGGTGAAGTTAATTAAAATTATAACTAAACCGGTAACAGAACATACAAAAGAAACAGCTCTTTGACCAATAAACATGTAGGCTTGACCTGAATGAGTACTGCTGATATATGTAAAGTGCAAGAAATGAAGTAAAAATACAGTAAATCAGCTGAAATTTAAACACTGCTCTCACAAACTGTTCAGTTACACACATTTATACAATTCTAGTCATTTTATTTCATGACTGAAAATAAATTGGACCTTGCAGTATCACTTACCTGCCTGCGATACTCTTACTTGTAATTTTGATGCTGTAGCTTATAGAACTATTTGTACTTATATCCAATTGATAGAGAATGTGCTGTTCAGATGAATGTTTAAGCTTTCAACCTTCAAGAACTGAAAACAGAAAAAAAGAATTCAAAACGGAGAAGACTCTCAATTTAATAACACAAAAATGCCTGTACTGTGGATGTATCATGTGCAAAGAAAATTTATGTAGTTCTCAGTATTTTTTTAAATCTTTAACACAAATATGCTGTATAAAAAGACTCTACAATAACATGTTTTGTGTGAGCATAACATAATTTTATCCCAGAATTTTAATACATTTGTGAGATTTGAGGTTCTCACAGAAATGACAACATAGATTATTGACTTGTGGTATGTGGTACTGTGCATCCTATGGATCAGTGCCAGCAATTTGTAGGATTTAGCATTTATCTACCAGACCATATGGCATCACATCCTAACACTGCAATATGTGAAAGAAATACACATACAGTACACAAAAAGCAATGGTCCCAGTGTTTTAATGGGAATGTATGATGGCAGTGGCTTTGAAGACTGTGCTGCAGGAGGCTACAGGTCATGGCTCAAGAAATGTTTTGAAGACGACTGCATCTAAAGGCTTCCCAATACCACCCAATTTGTGACATGCCTGTTATCTTGGAAATCTGTAAATCAATTGTACTACATGTTTTACAGATCACTATATATATATATATATATATATATGTATATATACTTGGACTTACTGTGTTGTGTATTGTTTGTACTTTGTTTTTGAATTGTTTTGTTTATGTATATTTATTCTTATTTGTTTTGTCTGTACTAGTGTAAGGACTACTGCCACCGAGTGACAACTCAATTGCAGTTTTGTAGTAGTAGTTGCAGCAGTAATAATAATACTATATATACTGTATATATAGTGAACATATGTGACTTTTCTTTTTGCTGAACTTTTTCCATTTATATGGGTTAACGGAGAGAATATAAAACTGTGATATACATGAACTGCAGAAATCTGTGAATACCTTATTTTACAAGCTATCTGTGATGTGAAGAAGTTACTGTCTGTAACATAACAATTAAAAAAACCCATTACAGGCAGAATAAAATGCTTTATACACAAAACTCACCTTATTAATTGTATGGTATGAGAATGGTTTAGAAGCCTGGTTTACAAACACAGACTTCACTGGTTTCTCTACACCGAGGAAGGTGACACTATCCAAAACTGGCATATCACTGTATCCCCACCAAACTGCTGACCCTGTGAGTTGCGACTGAGCCAAAGCGAAGTTCAGCAGGTTGTATCGTCTATCCAAATATGTATCTGCAAACATGATACCTATGTAATGAAAGGAACATGAGGGAAACTCAGCAAATGCATGATGCATATGCATTATGCAAATGAGGGCAGTGAGGGTGTCATTTAGGAATGTCTTTAAGAGATTACCACAAATTCTCAACAAAAGCATTAATTTCATTCACTAAGCCAGATTTTGCCTAAGATGAAGGTTCAGATATGAAAGCAGAAATAACCACTGTGAACACAGACTATTTAGGACCTAAGACTTTGGTCACTGGATACCAGTGTTTTTCTCTGAGATATGCAGAGAAACAGTAAAATATAAGATTGTTAAATGATACATAAAATTGACATTGCTTTTCCACTGTACTGCATAAATACAAGAGAAGTTATTTCATTATTCAAGGAAGGCAATTTTATGGACATTCTGATTTAACAAATGCAGCCTGAGCTCTCACACATTAGTTTCAAGATAAAGGAACTTTGTGTCACAGCAAAAATGTTGCTGAAGTTATATGATATTAACTGTGCCTTGAAAATGAAGTTAGAGCTAAAAAATAATGAAGTTAAGAAATAGATTCAGTTTGCCACACAAATTTAAGTCTGTCTGAAACATGAAACTTACAAACTAATATGAAAATCCTGGATTTACAATATGCAGTGTTTTTAATTTCATCACAAAAAGCTATCAAACATGGGCTTATTTATGTACCTACACATTTTAATGATACATACAGTCTCTGAAGCACCCTAGGATAAAAAATTTACTGCACTGAAATCCTCTAGGATACAATAATTAACTCTGTGTTAATAAAGTGTTTCTATAATCAACTCACACTCATTATGAAACTTTCCAAAACATCAATATAACAAAGGAGACCATACTTTACTTACTAAGTGAATCACCATCATCCCAGTACAAAAAGCCAGTTGCATGGCCATCCTTATCTAGCGCTACCAGCAGCTCAAAATCATTGGTCCGACTGAGAAAAAAAAAATTAAATGGAAATGTAAAAAGTCCACATACCATTACAGCTGTCAAAATAATTACAACATATTCAATCCACCCAAGTGCTTGGCACTATCTGCATGATCACTATGTATCCTCCATATCAGTAAAATAATAGTCTATGAACAGGGAAATGCAGGACTTGCAGGCCTGAGTACTGCACAGAACAGGAAACATCAATGGATCAGTGCAGCTTTGAGTGAGTTTGCATATTCTACAAGCAGTTTCCATTCAGGTGGACACCTTGTATTATTTTTACATATTCAGTGAATTTCAATTTCATTAATGTAAATTTAGTGTAAAAAGATATTTTTAAACTTCGAGAATACATGCCTTGATTGAGCACGAAACAACTGACATTCATGCACACATTGAGGTTTCCACAGAGGTGTGGTCAAGGATTCTGTTTCTCTGCAATATGATGTATTGTCACTGTGCCATCAGTCCTCAATCATGCTGCCTTGACAACCTTAAGAATCACATACCTTTCTGTAGTTGTTGTGTTCGGAGTCTGGGTTGGAATGATACTGCCACCTCGTATCAGCAAGGGGATGGTGTCTAATGGTGCAGATAATGTGTGATTTGTACCACGAGCTGGTACTGAAGCCAATGTGTAGAAGTCATACCATAAAGCATCTGGCAGATAGGTTGACACGTCTGTCTTACCCTGAGCAAATATGTTGAGAATCATTAAATAAAGAGAATATATAAGCCTGATTACATGTGAATGGCAAGTTGCAGAACCTTTACCAATCTAGAGGAAGCTGTACAGAATCTGAAACTGGATAGAGTGAATCAAAGCTTTAAGGTGGCACATCCTGCAGTGTTATTTCATAGACCTTTAGTCCTACAGATATATTAGTATTTTATTGCCACTTTATAATGTTTGTGAAGAACTGATTACTTAAATACAAATTCTGTATGCACAAAACTAGTTTCACATAACCTTAAAATTCAAAGTATTGCCATGTATATAGTTACTGACGTAAAACAGTTTTCACAACAAATATACAGGTACGGTTATGATCTATCTCCTTACAACTCTCACATACCAAGTTGTATGGTTCATTAGTTATGGCCATAAAACTAATATATATATATATATATATAAATATATATAACACAAAAACAGCCATATGTTAATGCACATTTTACTAAAATATCTTAGGATACATTCCACGCTTTTCCAAACTCTATTACTATACACCACTTCAGCACCCTGAAGTATGGTATGCTGCCTCGCAAGTTCGCATATCCACCGTACCTTTATTACTAATTACACAAAATTAAGAAGTACAGCATTGGGATGTCTGCCAATGGCACAGACATTCTCATTAATTTTCATGGGAACTAGTCAAATGTGTCAAAAGTTTAAGTGGACAAACACATATATACACAGATAGCACGGTAATCTCATAAACCTCCTTTCTCTTCACAGAAGGAAAACAGGCTAAAGAATCTCTGAACTTCCTCACCTCTTCCAGGACAGGTACTATCATGAGTGCTGAACCCCAGAGGAACTGCTCATCAATATTATATGTTTGAACATCTGATGGGAACCTGGAAGGAAATAATCAAGACTGATCCACACAAATTCTGAGGCTTTTGCAATGGTGTAACTGAAGATTCCATTCTCCTGGAGCATGAAGATACATAACCAGGTGATCAGATCCTGGCATTTGAAGGCAACACAGTATCCTCACCCTCAAAAACCCAAATGTTCAAAAAGAGACAATTCAACCCTTGAACACAAGGACATTATGTCCTGTCAAAACACTGGAATCTGATTACCCAGTCATGCAGCAACGAGTCCCAGAATAGAATTCTCCAAGATCCACAAAACTGAAAATGTTCCATTGAAACAATGTAAATAAGTTGTACCAACATATCACTGCAAATGTACTGGCAAATGTAGAGTTGTCCCACTGCTTGAGCTTGAAATGACTGATGTTCACATATCTGAATGCATGTTAAAAATACTAGAAATTCTTCTTTCATATTTATGCAAACAAGAAAATTTACTGCATATTTAAGACATTCTGCATAATCTCTTGTCTATTTTCCACAAAACTTCATTTATATCATAATTTTATCTTTTCATGTTAAAATAATACTCATGTTTTTCACAAGCCATGCACTAAAGTTTAAATACCAACCCTGTCATTTAAAGGTCCATTAAACACCACGCCACGAAGACATACAGCAGAGTGCAGGCATTCTTAACCTCAGCACTAGATGGAGATGAGTGGTCACCTTTACACCCTGGCCATGGCCATGGGAAAACAGCTTCCAGTAACCACTGAATAGGATGCTAACTGGAGGGCCAGAGCCATGCCAGATGTTTTACAGGGAAAAATATCCTGCCCCTGCCAGAAAATTATATCTGATTCCCAAGTCATCCAGTCTGTAGCCTATCTACCATACCGTGTCATTCCAGTGACGTGACATTTCACAGTGTCATTAATAATATAAAGAAAGTAACATGTGACCTAAAGAAACAGCAAACATTAGTTATCTTTTTACTTTCCCCTTTACACACCAAGATGTGTATTTAGGATTACAGTAAAAAAGAATGCCTAATATGTGGAAGTAACACTGTGAATAAAAATGTGGAGTATGGAGAGCATATCATAGAATATTTCCTACCAATTCAACGCATCAAGTTTTGTTAGTGATAGTACCTTATCAGCAAGTAACTGGTACGTCTTGAGGGGTACAGACCTTATGCTACTACTGGGTCATGGAACACTGAAACTGGGTGGCAAGATGTGGATGCCAAAAATAATACACAAACATTTTGTTTACTGCCAACAAACTACCTGTGTTTAAGGTCCCAATCTAAGTCAAGAATTTTGCATATAGATCTGAATAGGAATAGAACACAGAACACTCTTGAATGGGAGTTCATGTCTCTGAGACCAGTACAATCCCTATGGAATATATAGTTATGTAGTTACATTATTTTCTAAATTCATTTAATTTACCTACAATCAGTAACAGTTTTCATATGGGCTAGAAGTTGCACATTTTCAGTATAATAACACTGGTTATGTAGCACTGCAATAGCTTTGCTTACATTTTTTATTATCACCTCCCTAACTGGGCTGCAATGGGTATTGCAAAACGGAATATTTTCTGCTTTACTTAAACATCTTTATTGACTCACTGGTAGGTATCAAGTTCCCAAGGAATACACTGCACCACTGAGTCACCACTGCAATTAGATAAACATTACACAATTTGTTCAGTAGTTTAAATACAAGCCACACTTACTCAAAGAACAAAGGTCTCACAACCATATCTCCATCCACATGAGCTTTCCAGAAGAGGGTGTACAGGTATGGAAGCAGTGAATAACGTACCAACAGAGATTTGCGAGCTGACTGCACCACTGCAGGTCCCAGTGCCACTGGATCTTGTGGCTGTGAAAGTAAATACATAACTGCATGGTTAACCTTTTGGCGCCAGAATTATTTTTTTAATTTTAGCACACACTGTATATAAAATGTGAATAATACAGTAACCAAATTCATTAGATTTATGAAACAAACTGCATTTTGAAGAGGAAAAAACGGAAAGTATATAACATGTTTAAAATTTTCAGTATCTGTATTTGTTGAATAAATATATAAAATGCAACATTTAGAGGTTAGCAGTGCAGTACGACCACTATAGTCGATGTTAGGCGTCAAAAGGTTAATAGATATATACATAAAGCAAAGCAGTCCCGTTACAGGCCCGGAGGGGCCCAGAGGGTTCCAGGAAGTTAAGGTTCCCAGATTTCGTGCCAATGGCACAGGATGGTGGTAAGGTTGTCAGCCTTACGAACCGGCCGCCTTTACCCCAGGATATACTCCTGGTACTCATTTCTGTTAGAGGCTGAGTCGACCCCAGGGCCATAGTGTGAGCGGAAGGATTTTATGTCAATGAAAAATCCACTGACACCAGCTGGGATCGAGCCAGCGACCTTCCGATTTATAGCACAGCGCCTTAACCACCACGCTACCGCGGTCCCCATATATACATATATATTGACTCCGTATCTTGTTTTTCACATCAAAAAGCACTTTCCTGTGAAATAAATCAGCTACGACCGAATGTAATAAGTTTTATTAACACACAAACATGAAATTCCATCTTATGTTTATGGGACCGTGCATCATCTTTATAGTTGAGTAAAGAGAAAACCAACTTGAAGCCACTTATTTTATTATTTATTCAATACTCATTCAATGCTCAACATGTTTCGGCCGTTAATACGACCATCTTCAGGAGTCTGCGACTAGCTGGTTGTTATATCATGGGTGGTATCTGTAAGAA
>Ga0123357_10007368_pt1 | contig 13591 bp, 8 predicted proteins | sample TergutEmb28metaG_FD_89873 | JGI IMG/M metagenome (GOLD analysis project Ga0123357, IMG submission 89873) | Embiratermes neotenicus P4 segment gut microbial communities from Petit-Saut dam, French Guiana - Emb289 P4 | ecosystem: Host-associated > Arthropoda: Insects > Digestive system > Gut ... | reverse complement strand
GTTTTTTCTTCCCCCCCCCCCCCCCCCCCCCCCCCCCCCCCCCCCCCCCCCCCCATCCTCCTGATGGGTGGGATTTGATGGCCATGCTGAACAATTGTCAGCTTGGGCATTTCCTGCCACTTCCAGAGACACCTACTCGGTATGAGTGCTTCCACAGGGCCCTAGTTATAGCTGGTGTACTTACAGTGACCACAAAATCTTTATGTCAAGTCTATATTTATGGACCTATTATGAAAAAAAAAGCAGTGAAATATTGGCTATGTCGAACCGTGTTCTTAGTAGGTCTGTGCTAATAAGCCAGCAGGCCTACTGTGGAACTGTGGAAGAAAATTAGTTTTCAGGTGTTCTTTTCTTTTTTTATGAATTTGCTACAAGTAATTCTTCCTCCTCCTTTTGACTTTGTGCGAAAAACACAACATGACTTTCTGATAATGGCCCATTAAGGGATGAGGTACGTCGCAGGGATAATACAGACTATTAGGGCCCTTCACTACACAGGGTGTATTTGCTGCTTTCATTAAATTTATAACGTTCGATCAGAAATACAAGGTAACGTGAATCATTATAAATTAATTTACGTGAAAATTTGGACTGGATTCAGCTGGCTCGAGAGAGTTAATTGGCGGGCGCTTATGAGCACGAAAACGAATACGGGATTTGTGGTTCTCACATCGGCGATGCTAAAGATTTAAGTGTTGTGGGATTTCAAACAATTCAGTGGAGATGAATGAACGACGATCTTTCTAAACATCGACAGCTGTTTACCATTTTGACACAGCGTAATATCAGGAGACATCTATCTTCCGCGATAATAAATCTTTCGGTTCCATAAGGGTCGGGCACGTTCTTAAACTAATGAGTGACAATCAGCCTTTAACTTACACCGTACTGCGTTAAATATGCGAGTAATTAGGTCGATATTAATTTGCACTTACTAGCACGTGGTGGCGTATGCAACCATTTGTGCTCTAAGGTATGGATATAAGTGCAAACATTTACTTTTCTTTATTTTTTGAACCTGTAGAGGCAAAGTTCAACATAGAATAGGTCACAAAATCCTAGAAGGGGAGCAAATGTACAGGTATATCTGTAGATCTTACAAACAAGGTGAGAGCTTGCCTGTTCTGAGCACAAGATATTTGTTCGTACCTCCATGGCTGTTTCATAGACCCCAATCTAGAAGTCTAGGATTGCGACAACAACAAGGACGAGGCGAAATTGCTGCCAGATGTTACCCTGTGTTTCACACATTTATGCAAATAAATGATATAGCCTTCGCCAAAAGAACGATGAAAACACATGTCACAGTCATTTGTGAAGTAATCTCCGTTTAATTAAAGAAAATGTTCAGTGCTAAGCATTGGAATTGTCACCTACAACTATTTTCATTATTATTATTATTATTATTATTATTATTATTATTATTGTTATCATCATCATAATCGTCAGGTTTATATGGCAATTAAACTTTTCAGTCAGCACAATGATATGAGGTTTGCGGTTTTGTGTTTTCCAAAAATTTATGTTGTGGCCTTCTGGGTTATTGCACATTGTTAGTCTGGTCTACAATTACTAATGTTCGGTCCACCTACCAAACTACACAGAGTCATACCCGAGAAAATCGATCCTATCGGAAATCGGTTGCCTTCCTCTTTTCAAGCTATAGAGTGTTATTACACTGACTGATTCTTAAACCTACTGCCTTGTCTGCAATATTTGTTCAACCAATGGGTGTGATTGTGAGACCCTTTGAATACAGGGCTAGTAAGGTAAGCATCAGAACAGGAATCGGACTCTTGGTGAACTAGGACGTTAGTCTGAGGGTTGACCTCTGGACCCCACTAACTGTGAGTTGCTCAAGGATCTGCTGCAAGCGGGTACTTGATGCCTTTCAAACACAATAGAAAGTATTGCTGTATATTTTTTAAATAAACTTATCTAGGCCTATTTAAACATTTTGCGTGAGTTTCTTTTTAGACTTATTTTAATTACAGTAATTGATTTAATTCTCAAATTGTTGCGTGCACACAATTTTATTAGTAGGTTAACGTGGCTTTTCGTTTAATGTCGCAGCTGCGAATTCGTTTGTAAGTTTCAATGGGCGCCCAATTTGTATTTTGTTTGTGCGTCTTCTCTCTCCGTTTGCGTGTTTTATCTGGCTAAACAGTCACGGCCTCCTGTGTGCTCTTTGTGCTTTCTTTATTCGAGTAATGCATGTTATGCCAATCATCGCCCTGTGAGTGACAACATATTGTTCCCCACATAAATACCAACCTGACCAGTCGAATATTATGTAGTCATCACTAAAATATAAACCTAGCCCTTCGTTATCTTGCCGTGCCAAATAATATGGAAATTATATTGGTATGGAGTTTATTTTTCAGCTAGGTAAACTTTTAAAACACATTTAAATTATAAAGAAATTACCTCCTTTCTCATGAAATTTGTTCATGTGTTCCTTGTGATACTCTGGTTGAACAAGGGCTATTTTCCCATACTAGATTAATTAATTATTCTTTGTAATGGAGATACAGTTTGTTCCGAGTGAGGGAGAAGCCAGATTATTGAAGACAGTGCTAGCCACGTTGCGTTTTAAAAGATTAATTGCCTTATAATTTTACAACAGTAACATAATATTTTAGTATATCTACTTACAAAAAAATAATACGCGAACGGATTTTATATCTGTTGTATTTGCCTCCAAAATGGACTGAATCGATATCGTAAGGCGACTCATGACGTGTTGAATATAGGCCTATAGGATGTATGTAAAATCTTTGGACAACCTTCAGGAGTGAGTTCTTGACACCAAAACCAAGGAAATAATTCATATGAACATATATCTAGCTATGAGTGGTTTTCGAATTTAACTGAAAGATTAAATTCAACAATAAATGCCTTAATTATGTAATATTTTACCTACAGCTGACATAATACAGTTAAAGTACACACTCCCTGTACAGTAACCATTGATATCTTATTGTTTATCAAGTTACAATTCACAGTAAATACTCCAAATATTCTTTACCAGAATCAGTGCACGCATGGACACGTCTGATAATGGACTGTCGACTTTAAAATCTAAAAATGTGGCATGGCATATATTTTGTAAGAGCAACGTAATACCGGATGTTGGTCATTGTTGTAATAAGAGTAGGCACTGAACCGCCCGTAGTACCTTAACCTTTTGGCGTCGGAATTATTTTTTTAATTTTAGCACACCCTGTATATAAAATGTGAATAATACCGGAACCAAATACATTAGAATTATGAAACAAACTGCATTTTGAAGAGGAAAAAACGGAGAGTATATACCACGTTTAAAATATTCGGTACCTATATTTGTTGAATAAATATATAAAATGCAACATTTAGAGGTTAGCGGTGCGGTACGACCACTATAGTTGTCGTTAGGCGTCAAAGGGTTAATGCGATACATTGATGTATAAAGATAATCAATCGCATTGTGTTATTCTGCGGTGTGTGGTGAGAGGAACATCGAGACAGTCGGAATGGATGCAAGGAAACCGAATGGAAAAGAGGGTGTTCATACAGAACCATAGCTGAAAGTACAGGACCAGGTTTACTTTCTGCTCATAGCTGTTGGAATATTTCTCTTGAAATTGTAGTTAATTCAGAAACAGCAGGGTGTATTCTTTGACAGTTGGATTTGTGGTGATTTCAGTCAAAGTGCTTCGACTTGTATATCGCGCTTTTTGGTGGTTTGTAAAAATATTACGTGGATTTGAAGTTGCTTTTGAGAATCAACGTGTGGTAATCTGTAGCACTGAATAAAAAAAAAACATTTTAGTGAAATTGAGTGAACAGCGTTTCAAATAATTTTGAAATTTCACAGTATTGAAATTAGTACTGTCCGTTCCCCACTTCAAGGGCTACCACTCTATCTCGGTCCACTCTTTTATTACGTAAACACAAAACAAATTGACAGTGTGGTTTGATCTAGTGTAAATTACAATTTGTGGCAGTCAGTTGTTTTTAATTGATTTTCCTGGCCATTTGATGTGCAATTTTCGAAGAACCACTATTTTGTGTGTACTGTTTGATATGGATATAGTGGGGCTACAAAGCTACAAAATATGAAATGTTTTCTTCGATATACAGGTGCAGCATTTCTGTAGCCTTCGGGAAAGTACTGACAAGGCAGATGTAGGGAAATGTTTGTATGGCAACAAATGATCCACTATTCCATTAAAATTGATCATACATTATTCGTAACAGTAAAACAGTGATGTACATTATCTGTACCATAGCTTATTCGAACGGCCACGTGGCTTCATTGACATCTGCAGTTGGTGAAAATATAAGCAAATTACTAAAATGACTACTCTTACTGCCATACCACCATTACAACTCGTAATACTGCTACAACGGCTACTACTACCATTACTATTCCTCCTATTAGTACTACTACTACTATTATTAGTACTACTACTATTGCTACTACTATTACTACTAGTACTATTGCTGCTACTACTACTACTACTACTACTACTACTCTTATAGTTCTGTCGGCTACTTGTTAAGTGTGTGTGTGTGTGTGTGTGTGTGTGTGCGCGCGCGCGCATTACAGTTCCATTGAAAATGACAGTCAACAATACAGACATTGTACGTATAACGTAACATTGAGGCGCCTTCCCGCAATCACGGTTTCAGTTGAAAAACTATAAATTTTACATATTCTAAGTATGTGTTTGCAACTTTAGGTATCAGCGTGCAATGGGCATGCGCCATATTGTTATCTGTGGCCTGTCCGGCTGTACAGTATTTTTCACATTATCTCATAAACGACAAGATTTTCGACAAAAAGTTAGTTAACATAAAATGTGTTTTGGTTTTCTCTTCAACTTTTGCCTGAAACATTTTTCACTCTAAGAAGACCTGAGCGAGATATGATCGAGTGTGTTGGTCTTCATGTAAAGTACCTTTTATTCTTGTCCGACTTTAATGAAACTTGAATTTTCTAAACATATTTTCGAAAAATCCTCAAATGTCAAATGTCATGAAATTTTGTCCAGTGGGAACCGAGTCGTTCCATGCGGACGGATGGACGGACAGAAGGACAGGCGTGACGAATGTAGTAGTCCTTATTGGCAATTTTGCGAATGCGTCTAAAAATAAAAACAATCCACGGTCTTCATTGGCGCTCAAAACAACTCACTGCTGGGAAATTGTTGACTTTCTAAAAGACTAGTTACTTCCAACACAAAATACCTGTGCCATTTACACCCATATATGTGTAACTGGACTCCTTTTTACAACAATCTTCATTAAATTTTATGTTTATGGTTCCGTGCATCGCTGATATATATTAATAATTGTCCAACGAGATGCAACACAAAGCATTCTATTTATTATTCTGCAAGTTCACTCTACATGTTTCGGGTGTCAACTACACCCATCATCAGGAGTACACAAAAGTGTAACTACAGCCTCCAATACTGGTCATGTTTTTTGTGCAGCTACCTCCCTGCAAACGTGGCCAAGCTAGCTTGGCCACGTTGGTACCGGAGGCTGTAGTTACAGTTTTGTGTACTCCTGATGAGGGGTGTGGTTGAAACCCGAAACATGTAGAGAGAACTTGCAGAATAATAAATAGACTGCTTTGTGTTGCATCTCGTTGGACAATTATTAATGTAAATCTTCACTAAATTTATTTCTGCATTTTTCGACAAACCGAACCTCGGTCAACCTTCCTAGAAATCTTTATTCCATGAAACAGACCCATCCATTGTGCTGGGACGTCAAGCAGTGTCATATCCAAGACGAAAGGCTGTGCCTCATCCTCAAAACTGCGAAAAACTTAAAAACTCGTATGCGTTCCGTTAGGTCACGTATGGATTTTAAAGAAGACAGTCAGGGCCAATTTCAGTGTACTATTCGGAATAATCCTCTTGAGTTTTGTAAGGAAGTCCACGGGAAATGTTTTTTCTTACAGCCTCTGAGGCATTCGAGATTTGAATCGAGTACTCCCTGAATACAAGTCTGTAGAATGTTACCGCCACGTTATTCTGCCAGGCGTATCCTGCTCCTCGTCTTATGGTTTATGTAATGGCCCGCTTCCGTTTCCCCATCATAATATTATTTTTCATCAAATCCTATACTTCTGTGTCCTTGCGATTTGTTTTCATCTGCAAAATCGTAATAATTTGCAGTCTAATATTCACGCCACCAAACAACAAAAAAAGTTCCGCCACGCTAGGTTTCGCACTCACTCTGCCTTTCACGGTTTCAGATCAGTATTTCAATACGCTGCGTCGCGTTTCTTCAAGACGCACATGAAAGAAAGAGATTGGTTTTATTAATCATGGGAACAAAAAGCGCTATGGCGTGTTGTCGATGTAATGACTACATTTCACACAACGTATTTAGTGTCGTAAACAGCGTAGCTCGTGTATTTTGTGGTTAGCGAAACAAACTTCTTTGCTCTAGTAACATGACTGCTGCTGTTTTATTTGCTGGGTCAGAAATAAGTGCACTAAAATCAAGTTAGGAAGGTGACAGATAAATAGCGATGATTTACGTGTTATAGAAGACAGTTTCCTCGACAATAACCATGTCTGTAACAAATGCGTGTGTTAAGGAGTCAACTTTTATTAAAGTACACCAAATTACAGTATTCACCCTTCCAGGAATATGTGACATGTGTGAAAGGTGTGCTGTTGGAAGTACCTAGTATGGTTTATTGAATGTGAGGATGGTAACTGATGTAAAATGGCAAATTTTAATAAATCTACTTGATTGCGTACGTAATATGTGTACATATTTGCAAACATAAGATCACATTCCTTGTATGCAAACGTGACCTAACACACTTTCATATGAAGGACGACCGCAAAAATAGCTCTTGATTTGTACTAATCCGTGCAGGCTTGTAACACACATGAACACAGGACGTGCGTGTTTGTATTGCAGTGAACGTTACTTGTCTTCACCAGGAAGTTAACTGCACTCTAATTCATGGGTAATAAGGTTTTGATTATAGACGCCAGTAAGGAGAAATCTAGACATGAAATGGAAAAAAGCATACTGGATTATAGTAAATCTGTTCGCCGCACTACGAGAAAATTCTTACCTTCTAATGCCCAGTGGTATCTATATATACTACCTGCCGTAACAATAAAGAAAAGTTCCCATTTTGCTCTGAAAGTGTAGTTAGGTTTGTTTTTCATATGCTTCTCACGATAGACTCTTAGTACTTTCTTAAACATTAACCTATTGATCTTTGTAATAATCGCGCGGACTGTGTTTTTCGTGAGGCATAAACTTTCAGACACTGTATATATGAATGCCATTCTTGAAATTCGTACTGTAAAGAAACCTCTCCCCTGTCCAAAATAGGCCCAATGTGAACGCCTGTAAGGTAATGCCGATAATATTACAGTTGGTGTTGAAGGGTACGAGGGTGTAAGTGTGTGGGGCTTCAGTGTCTTATAAAAGGCACATTTTGAAAACGGTTGCAAAGAGTAAGGGTCTATAAGAAGCGTGGAATAACGTGACCAGTTATGCGACAGCCTATTCGCTAAGTGGTATTCATTCTATGAGACCCGCGTGAGTTACGGTTGTCACCATCCAAGTGCATATTTCCTTCTTTCTTGCTGACAGGAATGTTAATTCCACTGGTGTGTGAAGATTTATTTCTAACGCCACTGTTAATACTTTTTTGAAGACGACTACATCCTATGTTGTCCATATAAAAGGTTCAGCTCACCTGTCTGACGTCGCTTAGTCCTGGTCTTCGTTGACGCTAAAAGAAATTGAAATTTAGCTCAACTGTCATTGATTGGTTTAATAGTTTATAGATAAGATGCTGATTAGTTGTGAGGTTAATAACTTATTGACTGTCTTTCAACTGGAATGAAGGAAAATATATGAGCGATTCTGTTGGGAAAACTTAAGGGACAATTCCTCTTCGGAACCCTAGGCTTGGAGTGGAGGTTAACGTTGAAATTAAAGTGAAAAGAAAAGGATGGGAAGCTGTAGACTATATTAATATGACTCAGTGTAGGAACCGTTGTCAGACTGTTTTGAACACAGTAATTAACCTCCGGGTTCCACAGAACTTTGGCTATGCAAAGAATTAGCAGCGTCTCAAGTAGGTGTATGCTCCGTTGATGAAGGTTAAGCATCATCAGTGGCGTACCAAGGGGCGGGTTCAAACCCCCCCCCCCTGAAATTCCGAAGACCCTCCAAAATCGTGCCAAACTCAACTCGATTGTGAAAAACTGTTAAAAATTGCGGAATTTAGGATGCCATCACCTCAAGATGTTCGGAAAAATGGCAGTAAAATTCTAAAACCATCTATTTTCGCAATTGTTTTACATTAACAATGACAAATAAATTGGTTGTCATCATAAATAGTCTTAAAGTACCAAAAATTAAGAAACTTTTACTATATGAAATGAAATTTTTTGTACCAAACTACAGCTGCCTCCAGAACCCCTGAATAGTGGGCTACCGCCCCAGATCCCCGTTCTATATGTCCTCTGTCCTCATCTGAATTTGTTGAACCACCCCTCCACGAACAAAATTCCTGGGTACGCCACTGAGCATCATCAACCTGTTTTGCTAGTTAATCAGTTGCAATCCTTTCCAATCCACACAACACGGCATCCGAACACCATACGTCATTTATTATTGTTTGTCTACAACATGTTTCGGTCGTTTCTTTATGGGGAATACTTTTTAATGTATTTTATTGGGTTTACTGTGAAGGGGAGGCCCTTTCTATAGCACACTTTGTCTTTATGTACTTATATCTGCTGCCTGATAATGGTCGGAACAAAACGACTGTAACATGTCGTAGAGAAATAATAATAAAGAACGTGTAGTGTTCGGATGTTGTGTTGTGTGGTTTGGATTGCTATCCATTGATGAAGGCTTTCCAGTGTAACCTTCTGTTCAGTCGTTCTATAAACACGCTATGGGGGAAGCAGAGGGCCACAATTATGCTGCTCCACTTAACGTGTGCACATAAAATATGTTATAAAGGAAAAAAAAATAGTTCGAATTGTGTGGCGTGGATTTAACATTGATGCAAACTGGTTATATATTACGGAACTGAGCTGAAAACACAGCAATTTCGTGCAGGCAGGTAATTAGTCTTTTTTCTGTTCTGTCCATTAAGACTCAAACTCTACGAAAATACAAAAATAAATAACTCGTTTGTAATTAATTACATTGAACATGTTTAAAGTATAATGTACGTGCGTATTTTTAAATAAAATGTGTATTTCGCTTGAAAACAAGTTGACTGTATTTGAAACAATTGCTGAGGAAAATGTTTGGACTTAACAGAGGAGAAATAAAAGAGGGTAGAACAAGTTACGTAATGATTTTCTTAATTGAAATCTGCATGAATTGTTCTTATGACGATCAATCCTTCCTGAGAAGTTTGGAGATGCGGACGAAAAAGGGAGTGGCGCAGTTTGTTTTAGAATCTGAGGAGACAAGACAGCTGAGGAGATCTTTGTGTGGTGGGGTGTGTTAATGTGTGTTACTGTCTGTCATAAGGCAATACGGTGCAAAAACATCCACTGTACAGTGCAAAAACGTGCACTGTACGATGCAATAACGTGCACTGTACGGTGCAATAACGTGCACTGTACGGTGCAATAACGTGCACTGTACGGTGCAATAACGTGCACTGTACGGTGCAATAACACGCGCTGTACGGTGCAATAACGTGCACTGTACTGTGCAATAACGTGCACTGTACGGTGCAATAACGTGCGCTGTACGGTGCAATAACGTGCGCTGTACGGTGCAATAACGTACGCTGTACGGTGCAATAACGTGCACTGTACGGTGCAATAACATGCGCTGTACGGTGCAATAACGTGCACTGTACGGTGCAATAACGTGCGCTGTACGTGGATCAGGATAAATTGCAACCAAACACTCGTGTAAATATGGCATTTAAGTTCTGGTTTTACAGAAGTCACGGAATGTCTTGCATTGTTGAAAGACTCTTTATCCTCTTCCAGAATTCTTCTCCATTGACTCAGATTACGATAAAAGTTAAACTCCCTGTACACTGCACGAAGGCCAGTGGGGGAATGGAAGAAATGTTCCACTCATAATTTCGGCACTAGATACAGTTAGGTGGTAAGCTTGAGGCCCCGGTGTCTGTGCTCCCTGGAGGAGCCCCTTTACACATTGAATCAGACACTGTGCGAGCCCATTTGCTGGTCAGGACGTTTAGATGATGAGATTAATCTCATAGCCCTACCGGGAACACAAACACGATATTCGGTTGTTTAGCCTTGTCTCTATGTCAACTACACTATTCCGGTTTCGGATTGACATGTATTTAGTTAAGAACACACATGTTTCAGGGTTCGTCGTTTTGAGGAAACGAGCAGTGTAACTCCAGTGCTGTGCAGGTAGTTTGAGTTTGTTGTTCAGTGTCTTTTGTAATTTCTTCAGATCTACAACGCAACTTCAAAAAGGATACCCAGATCCTGTAGAGCATTGATCGGCTATAAACATTACTTATCAAATTCTCTATGATGTAGCATGTCACTTACTTGTAAGATGCTTATTTTATTTTTTGGATGATGGGGGGGGTAAGGAAGCTACACCGAATTGCGTTGACTCAGTTTCTTTATAAGGAATGGGAAGATTGTGGTACATATTGTAATGACAGTGGGCTTCTCTCCGCCAAGCGAGTTTTGTGTCAACTGACGTTGCTATGAACTTCATTATGTTAGAAGCTAACTGACATTAATACTTCCTACCATCATTAACACTAACACGGGGATCATGCAGACTCGTGTGGTGGAAGCTACACTAGCGCAGTGCTGTACTGAAGCAGGGGAAAGAAATTTTATAGGTGGGTACAATCACGACGCTGGAGGCTTCAGATTGCCTGTGTGCTGTTGTGTTCCTCTCCGGCTTATGTCATATGTCGCCAAGGGTGTTTATCTCAGGTTATCACTACCAGCATGCTTGTGAACAACACAGCAGCGAGAAGAATGGAGGGGGATATGCAGAAGTGTGTTGCCTGGAGAAGCGTAATGTTTTGAGGCAGGCACGGAGATAATTCAGTGGAGCGATGACTGACGCCATGCGTGCATGCAGTCACTTCGTGTTACATCGTGTTCATTTCGAAAATTCGATTTAGGTACACGTTGGACTGCAGGCTACTAATAAAGTTAAATTCAATATTGATTATACATTCATTGCTGCATCGGTCTAGTGCAGCATAACTCAACAATGGGATTGATACGACATTTTTTGTATATACTATTTTGTATTCGCATTTACCTTTAGAACACGATTGTGAAATGTGTACACCTTATCGTTGAACACTATATATGTAGGTTCGACATATTAGGTTTAATTTCATGACATAGAACAGGGGTGGCCAGCTGGACGAGCCTCAGGAGTCGCTATTCTTAACGCAGTTGAGGCAAGAGCCGTCTGGTAACAACGTAAAATATTCTGTCTTTATTCGATTGCTTCCTCATTCTTTTCGTCCAATTACAATAGCTTATTTTGTTAGTTTTATGTCTCCTTTCTTTCAAAAATCTTTTAAAACGCCGTTAACGGTCTGCGTTATAGGCAGGCCAATTTTGCCATTATTGTTACAGGCAGCCCGCGCAACGGTAATGACATGCGCGAGGCGCATGGTGGACACCTCTGACATAGAATGTGTGTCTATAGACTACGGTGAGAACAAGAATTGCAACCTTGCTGCACCTAACAGCTGTCAGAATGCGTGTTCTTCTTCGGTAATCGTGAAGGAGGCCCAAATAATAATATTCGTAATATTGTGTAAGCCAGGCTAGCTGTTGTACAGTTTGAGATTACCTTGTGAGAATAAGCACTAGGAATTGAAGGCTGTAGTGACAGTGTAAGATATGAGGTGGTAGCAATCCACGCAACACACTGTAGCGGTTGTTACGGCTGTGTCGCAGGTTCGCTGTATACAGAAGCTGTGTTCAGGACGGAGTGCTGTGCCGGAAATGTAATGTGGTACCTGACTATTACTTCCATCCCAAATGATAGTAGGTAATGAAATGGTAGGCTGCCACCCGTGAAAGTCGCGTAAATATGCGTGTAATCGTATTTACAAATGGATGAACTAGCGTAATGAGAAGATTTAGCGCCTGTACTCTCCACCCAGCATTAATTGTTATTAATATTAATGAAGGGTTGGGTACAATTTGTAGCGCGCATGTTGGAGATAAGAAATGCATATTCAGTTTTAGTCGGACCGAAGTCTGAATGGAGTTACGTGTACACTTGCGGAGACCAATGTCTAGACGAGAGTGTCAGATATAAAAAAGGAATGCCACGACACTTAAACAGAACCTAGGAAAACGTATGCCGGGTAAGATTAACTTAGGATGCTTTTCATTGGCGAGCTACAGGGTGGGGCAGAAACAATTAGACGATTTAAATTTAGCGCCATGCCGACATCTTTGTAGATGGCGCGGTGAAACACACTTCGCTGGGTAGAGTGGTTTGTAGCCTTCAGTCATCGTGCAGCGTTGGTTGGAAGAGCATCGAGCGTTTGCTGTGGAAAGTGATTCCGCTGCTGTAACGCAACATGTTTTTCGACGACATTTTGACATCGGGAGGAGTGGAAAGGTTCCGAAACGCCAGACAATATTGAATTGGGTTACACAATTCAGGACTACTACATCCATTGTCAACAAGAAACCTCCTGGTCGCCCTTGAACTGTACGAACACCGGAAAATGTGCGCTGAGTGGCACATGCATTTCAGCGTGGCCCTCAGCGTTCTGCGTCCAATGGAGCTCACCTGAGTGATATTATTTTCAAAATGTGACTTGAAAACGTAATGCTTTTCCATGTTGCTTACCATTGTTTAGCTAGTTATGATTTAATTTTCAATTAAATTGTTCATTTTCAAGTTATTGATCGTCTAATGGTTTCTGCCCCATTCTGTATTATGAAAAGTGAAATCGACATGTGAATAATGAAAAAAATCGGGGAGCTACTTGAGAAGCTATCGGATTCTCAGGAAAGATTTTGCAACATGGAGTTAGAACGCTGTTGCATTATTCAAACTATTCCATCACTAGTGGAAACATGTAGGGCCTACAGCAAGTGAAACGCAAGACAAATATTTGCAACGACAATGTTTTTCCTTGATGTTCTGATATTTAATAGGGCTTACTTGTTTTATCCATCCTAGCAGACATACTACAACTACCGGCAAGTTGAAACTGCGTGTGGTCGGGTGGTTATTTGCATTTGGTTATAATGCACACGTCCTATACGAATCGTAGAATGATGATTCAGACGAAACTTGTAAACCTAAATGCGATTCATAATGTAATTTTAATAAAAACTTTAGTATCTTTATCCGTTTTTGAGAAACATAAAGCCAGGCTGAGTTTCAGGTGAGTCGAGAGCGAAACAAAATACAGGTTATACATTAAGGTCAGTGTTTTATATAGGAGGTTTAAAAATTTTGGCAGCCTTTTTTTTTTTTTTTTTTTTTTTTTTACCATAAACCTCAAAATAATCTTTTTAATTGACCAACTTAATGCAAAAATTTTTTTTTTATAAAAAGTTCATTTTATTTTTCTACATTTTTC
>Ga0123357_10007367_pt1 | contig 13591 bp, 6 predicted proteins | sample TergutEmb28metaG_FD_89873 | JGI IMG/M metagenome (GOLD analysis project Ga0123357, IMG submission 89873) | Embiratermes neotenicus P4 segment gut microbial communities from Petit-Saut dam, French Guiana - Emb289 P4 | ecosystem: Host-associated > Arthropoda: Insects > Digestive system > Gut ... | reverse complement strand
TGGCCAATGAGGCTCTTTTATGGAATAATTGACAGCGCTGCCTTGAACGCATTTGTTATTTTCACTGAAAATGTGCCCTACTTTGGAGAACATAAGAAAGAGAAGTGACAAAAATTCTTGAAGGAACTGGCACTTGCTTTAATCATTCCACATGAACGTCAGAGTTTCGAAGTGCAGCAAACACCGCAAGATGTGAAAGAGGTCATTCGCAGTTGCAGCATTTTACCGGCACCCTCACCAGCTCCAAGCACCACCCAGCGTCATTCAGCACAGCGCAAGAGATGCTACATTTGTCCCAAATTCATCTGTAATGAGTGCAATAACTTTGTGTGCGAAGAGCACAGCAAAAGATTGTGCAACCAACGCCAGGAGTAAAAGTTAGACCTACAGATAATGATACTATATGTAAAATAATCAGAAAATCACACATGAAGTGTTGTAGAATATTGTATACATTCTGTAATACATTTTCTGTATATTTCTCTATCTGCTTCTATATATTCGAAAGTTCCTAAAACAAAGTCATGCCTATTTGTCGATATTTGAGTATAAACCTGTGTTGTGAAATATTATTTGGAGGAAAAGAACATTGTAATAAACTGTGTTTATATTCTGGTTTTTTACAATGGGGTCATATTGAACCCATGGTACTGTTAACGTAACTTTTTTCATGGTACCAGAGCAGGGTTAAAGGACTATATCTTAATTACTGGGAATAATTATACGGGATATTGGAAAATAAAAATAAATTAAAATTCTTGTATTCTGCACATATAGTCAGAAATTCAAAACAAAATATTAAATATTATCCTCCTAAGAACTCTACATACAGGCCAGTAACAGGACGATGACAGCTAAGGAGTGGTCTACACTATCTGATTGAGCTTGCAAAATGCAGTCGTTGATTCATATTACATTTAGAGCATTTTTGCATGTCCGACAAATCCTATAAAATACCTACAGTAATTTTCAGAAACCCGACAAACGGGAGATATTTAGTAGTGTTTTTCTACTCAGTCATAGATGACAAGATGGAGATGGAGCAGCCTACAGGCTGCAAGAAGAAAGAAGCTGTAGAAAAACTCGCCAGAACATATAACTTGATGGCGTATTTACTCGGTTTATTTGGTATGTATTGCTTGAAACTACACATTCCTCTGAATCCATGGAGAGATTCATCAACTGTGCAACAAATTCTTGGGATAGAAAATGGCGGCGTTTTATATGAGGTGAGGTTCATGTGGCTGTGGAAAGTGGCCTGTAATTCAGTTAACGGTTTGCTAAAATATACGGTAGAATACATTACAAGTTTCTTTATTACTACGGAATTCATGAAAATTATGCGAAATGAGAAATGGAGTAACTGGATTAGAAATAAAGCTTGCAGCCAACTCATATCAATGTTACGGTTTGTAAGCCTGAATATTCCTGTTAGTACAAGACGATATTGCTGGTAAACTGATTCTTAGGTCAGTTTGTAGTAAAAGTATTATCTTTCTTGGATGTGTCTCGTAGATTTTTGAAGACAACTAGTAGATATCTCAGTTCAGGGATGAAGAGAAGACAACTTAGACCCAGAAAGTAGATGCAAAACCGAACATCCAAAAATACTTTAATCTTAATATTTACCGCAGCGTGAACGTCAGTTATCACATATACTACACTTTTTTATTACGTTAAATAGTCTCAAAATTTTACGTTCCCAAAAAATCCCGGATGCTTCCTCTTTCAAATAGCGTCCTCAGAATTCTGTTTGTTGCTTCTGCATCTTTAACTCTAACATTTTAGTCTCAATCTAACGGCAACTATGGTAAAGAACATAATTTACAGTTTTAAAACTGCCAGTCCGGAAGTCACCAATGCACTGTTTTGTACAAAAAAAAAACTTTTGGACAGGAATGATGTAACCATTAGCGGTACCTAAACTTGCTTGTCTCTTAGACATCGGACAATTCAAGCAGACGAAGAGACATAAACTAAGCTCTGGATATTGTTGGAAGTGGTACTAGGAGGTTTCATGGGGTACTTAGCACCGAATGAGGTCAGACTGATAATGACGCACCGTGCAATTAATTCCAGAAATGTTTGCAGCTATTCAATTGAAAAGTTTATCTCTTGGATCACTATGTAAAAATGTAAAGACTAAAATATAATTTACAGAACTCTAATCTTATTGGTTATTTTCAAAGGATGTGAAACGTTGTCACTCACAGTAAGGGAAGAGCGCTAATTGAGGATGTTAGAGAACGGGGTCCTTCGGGGTATATTGGAAGACAATAGAGACACTCGTCCAGACAATTCGTACCGACAGTGGTGCGTCATTGTGAGTGATCTAGGAACCTCGCGATTGAGGAGACCCTGGCCCACTGGTGGCTGTCGCACCAAAACAGAGAGAGAGAATTATAACTAACAGAAGTCGCCTCCAATTTACACTCACCTGAGCTTAAAGCATGTTCCGACTATCCCGCCCTCAGCTGCAGTGCAATTGGCCATTTGGTTGTGAACAGAGCACTTGCAAGTGCAAATTTTCGCCACAAATGTGTCTCCATACCCGCCATAGTGTACTAAAACAGCGCTTGTTTTAACGTCGCATAGCGTGTAACCGCGATTCACAGTAGCGTGTTTACGAGAATAAAAACAACCGTGACAACATTGCCAGTAAGAATAGGATCCCTTGTTTTTAGGAAATTATTGATCTCACAGACCTAGGGAAAAACATCCTACAGGGCTATTCACGATTCATGAAACACCCGGTATTTGTAATCGGAGAACCTGACAGAGGAAGAGTACTAAATGTTCTAGACATACATGAGGTGATAATACTAATATGTTTCTTAATTAAATGTGTTGAGATATGGACTGAAATAATTTGGCTCAGAGTGCAGACATGATGTGGGCTATTGTACACACAACAAAATAGTTATGAGTTTTATTTCCTCGAAGAATTTTACTAGTTAAACGACTAGTGCATTTAAAACAGACGCTGTCTGCGGGGTTTATTTGAACATAAGTATAAGACAAGGAAAGGACAGTGGCACATTTTCATGCATATTTTATTAATGTTCTTATATAACCTGGGGAAATATGACAGACAGGTGAGGAGGTGTTCCTTGTCGAGACTCCAACCAGCAGTGGTATTTCCCGAATTCAAGCCTGATGACATGTAGCGCTCGGTGTGGTCGTTACACAGTAGCTGGTATGAACTACACAGCCACATTGAACATGGTGGAAAGAGATGCCCAAGGAAATGAATTTTGATCGTCAGGCGTTTCTCCTATGTTGGATCTTCCTACTGTTTATGTTGAAGTATTACAGTCAGGTAGTGAAAGAGGTGTGGCTACTTTTTATGAATCAAATACCTATGGCAATGACGTGTCTCAAAAAAGCTGCAGTTTTCCGTCCCCCTTCATCTCGGAAATTAGAAATAATTACCCCCTTTGACGCTTATTTATCTGTTTTTTTTTTACGAGATCTCTGGCATGTTGTTTCGAAAAAATGTTTAGCTTTAAGCGTGGTTGATACGTTTTTTGAGTTAGATTTATAAATAAATGAATAATAATTACAAGGCTTAAAGCTTTATGCCATAAATCGTATAACAGTCACATGACGTAAAGTTAGGAACATATTCATTTCTCTACGATCCTCAACCAATTACTACACCACCCACAACACACTAAACCAAAACACGCTACTGCGGTAAAAAAGGTAAATTGAGAAATTATACTCGACTATAAGCACCGGAATATATAAAATTTCGTATAAGGAGGCATAGGAATGGCAGTCAATTCATTATTAAACTATGATTTATATCGAAGTGTTCATATTTATAATCTGTCTGCTTTAATCAACAAAAAGCACCTGGTACCCACCGTACGTTACTCAGAGCTGTTCTAGATGTGAACAGAACGCTGAGAGGGCCATTTTAATGAAGCGAATATGAAGCTTTCCAAATAAGATTTTGACAGCATCGCAATTATGAATTTATATACGCAAAAAGTAACCAATACTGTCAAATTAAACTACTTGAAGAAAAAAGTTATTTTATAGCAAGACCTCCCTCGGTGGGTCAGGGCCTCCTAACTGTCGAGGCTTCACGATTACACGCAGATACACCACACTCGGTAGGACTCCTCTGGACGAATGATCAGCCCAACGCAGAGACCTGACGACTCACAACACTCACAAGACAGAAGTGGATCGGTTAATGAAAATGGATACCCCAACAAATTTGAACTGAAATCATTCAGCTCTTTGAGCGCAGTCACTAGCATGCAGACTGAAACTGCTGATTTTTTAAATGCGTATGAACAGGGGTCCATGCTCATAGATGCTGCAGGAAAGCACAGCGGTAACGCATCGGACTCTCATTCCGAAAGACACCTAGTTCGAATTCCGTCTATAAGTTACTATGAACTTACTGTGTGACCAATGTGTGCGGGTCTACTCAGTTTATCTATGCCTATGTCTGCAAAGTACCTTAAAAGTGGTCAGATCAACTGAATTCCACGTTGCGTGAGTTCCACATATCAAAACAGACCTAATTAGACAGTAGTTAAACTTAAATTTCTAAACTGCAGAACAATGGGGGGGGGGGGAGAGGACTAGCACATTACGTATTCACTGCATCATTACAGTGTCAAGAATATTGTCTAGGATGTGACGACGTGTAACCAGTTAGAAATGTGTTGATTGTCGAAAGAAGGTGTTACCGTAATCCTGAGGATGGACAAGAGCTCTAAGTCTTCTCTGAAAAATAATGCAGCAAGTCCTTCTGAAAAGCCTGGAAGTTTCATTTGTACTACACAAGGTGTCATTCCGGAACCATTTCAATCCACATTCACCGCTGTGAGAACCTCAAACCAAAAACGTTCTGCTCATAGTTTTCATGTACAAGTCTAACCATGAAAACAGAGTGACGACATTTTCCAGTAGAGTATGAATGCATAAAATACATTGATATTTACTTCTTACTGAAGCAGCTTCTTCTGATGAAGATTCCATATCTTCTATATATCAACGTTGTGTAGGTGGGTAAAGAGCCCGCGTTTTGCATGGCCGTAATCCAAGCAAGGCCTGAAAGTTCTCACAGAGTATTCTTGAGAATTCAAGTCCTCTGAAATATTAACGTTGTGCCGTTTCGAGAGTTCTTAGTGCTTTTTTCTTCAAGGCGAAGCACTTTAACTTCGCGTTGTATCTGCCGGACGAAGCAAAGCAACTTGTCGAAGGATCGTAGCGTCATCATCTCCAGAGAATGCCTGTTCCTGCTGATGAAGGCACTGTGATTGTTCAGAAGGGCCGTAAGTATTTACCCAGCGACACTACTGACATCTCAGAAGACTCGAGTTTTCGTCATCACCGCTGTGAGAACCCATCTCGCTTTGTCTGTTGTCCTGATTTTGTTCTGACAGATACAAGTATTCCCGTCGTTCTGTGTTTAATGTGCACGGTCGGACGAAAGACAGACCCACTCTCTGGAGATTGTCACAGCTGTTTAGTCGCCGTGGCCATCATCCAAGCATTCACCCTTTGATTGACGCTCTACAAGGATATCGCTTTGCGACAGTAGTATCTGAACGTGTGTGTTTGCTATAAGTTCGTGGCCAGATTAATTTTATCGTGCGATCTACTGCATTCCTGTGAAAAATTCATTCGCAGCATCGTATCTTTTCAATAATGTAAAAAATAGTAATGTGGTTGTTGCGAGAAATATTTAATTTTGGTTGTGTGCAGAGAGATCTGTTGACGCAAGAGGGAGTCGGGGAGTCTTCGGTAGCTGTGAAACACCGCAGCTGTGAGTGGGTTCCGCGTTCGGCTGGACACTTTATATTGATATGGCAGGCAAATCGTGTGTTATCGACATATTTGCTCAAGTCTGGTTATCAACCCTTTTACTCCAGGTACAAGCGTTGTGTGTTGTATACAGGCATTTTGAAAACTTAAACGAAAGCTGGTCTCGTAACGATTGTAATTAAACAACTGTCTCATTGTTCTTTAACTAGCGAGATTTGTTTTTAGGTATGTTTCCTCGTCGTTGCAGGTCCGTGCTTGTGATGGTGGTAACCACTAGGGTATGATTTTTGTAACTACGGCACGCGTAAAAATACTGATACGCTAAGTACAACTGAAGGCCGACCATTTTTGCTAGCATGCGGCCTTAGTTGGCAACATTATATAATTTATTCCCTCTGTGATCCAGTCTTTACAATTTCAACTTCTTTATTTAAATACAAGAAGAAAGATGTCGGTTGTACATATAAATTGTTAAATTTCATTCATTGGTACTGAAGGCCACCAAAAAAGTTTGAAAACCCCTGCACTGCTACACTCTTGAACGAAATGTCATGAATACAGGGACACGTCACGTGATTTCTACACACTCTTTGAAAAGTGGAACGCGTACTACAAGAGATAGGAAGACGTTTTATTTGTTTTTGGTAAAGCAGGGAAAAGCTCTGGAAGGAAATATATTTGTTCGGGGAGAAGAGTGTGCGTGCGTGTGTGTGCGTGCGTGCGTGCGTGCGCGCAAGAGACGTAGGGTCTGGGAGAGACGAGATGAATATAGTCTGTGGGCGGAGCATTACTCCCTTTATTGATTCGTCATCAGGTTGGTTTTCAATTAAGAGCAAGTGGTTACCATGGGTTACCGGCTCCAGCACGAACGGTCTAACAGCCAGTGAGAATCGATAGACAGTAGAACGCTCACAACAGCGCGCGCGGGAAGAAGAGAGGAACTAGAATGTAAACATAAAAGAAAGACGTGGAGAACTGCAATAATGAATCGTAGAAATACAGAACTGTAGTAGGGATAAGGAATGACATGATAAAGATAGAAGAGACGTGCAGAGAAGAATTAGCTTGCGTGAGCAGAAGAAAATATCTGGTCACAAGTGTCTAGCAGCAAGTTGGAAGAGCTGAAATTCATTAACTCTGCAAAGCACAGGGGTTAACTTGCATAGCACCTGTTTCTCGCAATAAACGACTGTTGGTGCTTGTGACAGTGATTCGGTGTGTTTTCTGCTAATTGTGAACTGAATTGTTATATATTATTTATATGAATTATAACTAACTGCATGGAACAGAGTCCTTCCTGAGAAGCCAACAGGTCCTCAGCCAGTCAGAAAATTTCCCACATTTTATTAAACCCGAAGGTTCACTACCACATTCACAAACACCAGCCACATGTCCCCATACTGAGCAAGAGCAATCCAGTCTATGCCTTCCGATACACTACTTGGAGATCCGTTTTAATATTATCCTCCCATCTACGCCTCGGTCTCCATACTGGTCTCCTTCTTTCGAGTCCCCCACCAAATCTCTGAATGCATCTCTACTGACTCCCATACTTTATACGAATTATAGGTTCCAAAATATTATAAACAGTTTCACTGACATGGGCACCACCATTAATCTTTGAAATAGAATTGCCCTATCGATGCAGTGTATAGAGTGAGTTATATTACGAGTTTCCAAACCGCGGTCCGCCGGAATTTGTAGTGCGGCCAGCGGTCGCATTTGTAAATTGTATACCACGTAGTCTGCTGTACGACAGTTCCATAGTCTATTCCAAAGCCACTTCTCCACAGATTCCGAGCTTCTTTCAATTTTCAGTATATTCCCATTTCCTTAAGGTCATTCAGTAGCTTCTTAACTCTTCTTCCTCATGTCCCTTCACTTCTACCTTTCCTTCAATAACATGTTTTAAAAGCCAGTTCCTACCCAAGACATGATGAATCCATTTAGCCTTCATTCGTTGTAGTGTATTTTGGATATTACTGTCATCCTTAACTCTATGTAATACTTCTTCATTCTCCACATGGTCAATCTAACTGATATCCTCCACCCTTCTCCAGTACCTCATTTAAGTATTTTCATGGTATGTCCGACATACTTTCCGAAGTGTCCAAGTTTCAGCACAATAGACAACTACTTTCCAGATATAGCATTTTGCTTCCTTATATGTGCATCCTTGCTGGTGAAATAAGCCTCCTTCTTGCTGAGTGCTGCTTTTGCAATGACAATCCTGGATTTAAATTCAAGTGTACATTTGCATCACTTTTTATCATGCTACCCAAGTAGTTGGTGAGCCGGGTAGCTCAGTCGGTATAGCGACTGACTACGGGCTGGAGGGTCCGGGATCGAATCCCGGTGGGGACGAGATGTTCCGCCCATCCAGAGCGGCCCTGGGACCCACCCAGCCTCCTGTAAAATGGGTACAGGGTCTTTCATGGGGGTAAAGTGCGGCCGGGGCGTGCTGCTGACCACTCACCCCCTTCTAGTGCCGCGGTAATAGACGAGTAGAGCTAAACCTCTACCCACCCTCTGGGCCACACCGGGCCTGTAATGGGAAAACTTTACCTTTACCTTTACCCAAGTAGTTGAAATATTCCAAATTCTCAAGTCATCTATCATAACATAATATACGTAAATAAATCACAGAATAATTTAGGCTCTTAGATATACCACCTATTTCGATTTTTACCCGCGCGTCCCGCGAATGAACTCACAATAACGGCTGGTGTCCATTCTCGAGAATATTTTGTCATCCCTGGAGCAGAAAGAAATGCTCTAAGGACATTTTCTCAATTAGTGGGCAGGGCTTATACGTTACTCTGGGATAGCAAGGATATTACTGTCCAAATACACAAACGAATCAATGGCCGTTTAGTATAATACGTTACTATATTTTGTGCGCTTTTCTAATCATAGCAATTAAATTCCGATTTGCATTCTTACTTGTGTCTAATAAGGAACGATGTTTTCTGCGTTTCGACATCCTGCAACACACGAATCTAGTATTCTTTTTCCGAATTTACCGTTGATTTCAACGGCACCTTTTCTAACGTTACTGGAGTTTATCTTATCAAAGTTTGATGCTACTTAAACTATTTTGTTTCGAGTGACACCAAAGTGGTAGAACGAGAAGGCCTGCCTTTGACGGGCTTAATTTCTCCGCAATGTTCTGTAATATTTTAAATTCCTGTAACCGAAAATTTTAAAGAAAATCGACTTGTGTTTGTGTGTACAGTGTCACTTGCTAAACATCTTTATGGGAGGAATATGTTTAGGTCAGAAGAGGTATAGAAGAAAACAACACGTATTTTACTCTCAATGTGATTCTCGTAATTCTTACGATTTCTAAGATAACCAAACGAAATTTAAAGAACGAGCTAATAGTGTTAGGTTATGTGTATATTTCGTGACGTTAATTCCCTCATTGTTTAAACTCCAACACAATGAATGATTAGTAATTTTCAGTGTCAAAACAACGTTGTTAATTATAATGTTAATTCTTCATATAATTTATGGCAACATGTTTCGACCATACGACAGTCATCCTCAGGCAAAATGTTACTACAAAAATATATATACCAAACCTCTATAAAATTATATGTCAATTTGAATAAAATTTCATCTTTTCAAATTCTAAACACGCATTGCCTCCCTTTTATAGTTTTCTAAAAACTATTATTCTTTGTCAATTATATATGATAATATTTGAAAAAATTATAAAAGTACAAAATATCTATCATAATGGTATTCTTTCTTTTTTCGGCGAAATATGCTGTACACTTCAATAAGCAGTCTTGGAGATATCTAAACATTAGTTAAAGAATAACCCAGAAGTGTTAAGTTATGTATACATTTAGTAGTTTTTTAATTCCTCAATTGCTTAACCGCATCATCGTCACTGTAGACGTACTCTCCTACCTTTTCATAAAGTAAAACAATGAGTGTAATATGACAGAGTTATATCAGTTCCATATAAGAAAACTAACAAAGTTACTGGAAAAACTGCTACAAACTCCGTCTGTTACATAAACTTCTGTATTGTACACTTAGATTCCGTCAGAATTTGAATTTCCCGCTATAAATTCTAGTTTAATACCAGCACCAAAGATAAAACTCCATTCTAATTGTAAAATTTCTCAGTTGCGCTTATATAAATGCAATATCCGATCACTGACCCGGTGTATGAGATGTTTTTTATGCACAGAAATAATTACACGTGGGATTTCTAATAAAGCTTCTAATTAAAGTCGGATGGTTTAAAAAGCAACTAGGAATACAAAGGGTACAATACTGAATTGCATAATGTTACACCCACACGTAATCGAGCATATTTTTAATATTTCAGAACTGTTTTGTTGCTGCATAGCCTTAACCCTTGTGGTTTAACATTTCAACAATACCTCTTGAGAATTTCACTTATGCGGTCATAAAAACGGTCAGTGCTTTGAATGTAGGCAATAATACCGTGTAATTCAACTTACGACAGACTATAATCGTTCTACGCGGCACTGCTGGCGCTTGTATTTCCTCATTAGCCAGCAATTTACTTGTACATTTAGAGAAAACATACAGAGCTCTCCACTTTATAGGGTTATACAATATTCCTCTTTTTCGTCATACAAACAACATTTGCAAAGAATGCAAAAAAAAAAATTATTTCATTATGCAGCTGTCAACACCGCCTGATTGCTGAACCCACAGTCTGGCAAAAGTACTTTGTGCTGCTGACCGAGCCCACAAACCACAACAAAACAAATTTAAAAAATTAAAATTATGGTTTACAAATATCTTCGCTCGTTATAGCTTTCCATGGCAGTATAAAACACTGAGCTCTATTCTCAGGTAATTACCACTTCAAAGTACTAAACGATCAGACAGAGCACGAAGAAATTGTTAGTAATGCAGGAACAAGAAAACGTACTGTTCAACGCGTTCAATAATGAGACAGTCGAGGACAGCTTATTTCCAGTCCGGGAACAAGTAAATATTTCTCGTACATGTACAAAGATCAGGGGTGGCGGAATGGAGACATTCTGCCCAGTCTGGGGCTAAACACTTTGTCTTTCAACGTGTTCCACTGACAGCGGTGGCATGGAGGATTTCTTCCCAAGACAACCATAGGCTTTGCTCAACGATTTCTACCATCATATGCGGCATGTAAAAATATTGCCCACTCTGAAAACATAACTATTAAGCACGTGACAGTAAATAGGTAGCTGAGATATACTTAAAGGAAAACTTTCATCTACAGAGGTTACAAACTGCCAACTTGAAGGTAGTTATCAATAACGTGTCCTTGAACGTGTGGCCTATTTCAAACACATATTGCCGCTTTATATTAAAATACCTCAGTACATTCTCTAAAACCTCCTTAAGTTACATCGATATTTGAACCAGGAACTTTTCAAATACAAGTCCAGAGATTTACACCATTCTGTGTATTTTGTTGTCACCGAACACGGCAGTGTCATTGGAGCTTTATCGTTTGGGATGCGTTGTCTGCCGGGGATTTGGACCTCTATCCCATGCACAACGACTTGCCTTATTTCATAAATGAATCTCGAAGTGCTCTAGATTCCTGGTGGATTTAGGCTTCTTATGCGATTAAGTCTTCATGTTCGGAGACAAGATCAATTGGACAACCTGCATCAGATACATGTGGTTCAGGGTAGGATCAAATGGCGGTTTCTTGTGAAAACGGTAATGAACCTTCGGGTTCCATAAAGCGAAGTGAATTTATTACGTAGATGAATGTCTAGAAGCTTCTCAAAGGATCGGCTGTATGGAGTTTGTTAGTTATGCTGCGCTCTCCAGGTACAAACCAACCTCGCACTAATTTAAGCGGGGCAAATTACGAAGTAACCTAGGTTATGGTGATATTAAGGTCCGTCATGAGTTTCGAAGGGCGACAGGAGATTTCGTGTGGACGTGGTTCTGGTGCTGACATCACCGTAATATGATTGATGTAGATAATGATAATCAAAACCAAGAAATGCACGTAGGTGTATGAAAGTATATTATACCAACCGTACACTTCCTACATGTTTCGGCCTCTCATGTGGCGGTCTTCAGGGAGGTGCATTTCGAAGGAAAGATACGTCGAAATATTACAGAAGTTTTGAACCAATGCACAGATATAAAACTTTGAATTTTAAAAATAATACACGGTTAAAACATATTAAATGCCCAAATAAGAACAAAACATTTAATTTTTATATTGTATTTTTGTCCATTTGTTTAAAAACTTCAGTGACATTCGATGCACTTATTCTTTTCAATGAACCTCCCTGAAGATGGCCACATGAGTGGCCGAAACATGTAGGAGATACACGGTGTGTATGATATACTTTCATACACTTAGGTGCACTTGTTCGTTTCGATATCATATCTAATTTTTCCATGTAGAGTTATGGATAATTTAACCTTGGTAATTGATGTTATTTAATATCTAGGCGCAAAACGTAAATATGACTGTGTTCCACTGTGAAGTGGAAATTATTGTATTACACAGCAGGCAGGCTAGTTAACTTTTTAAAGCCTAGCATTCAAAAGTTCTACATTCCGCCCGCAATGTGTCTACGATTTATGTGGGTTTCAGAACAAACAGCGAATTTCGCCATATACAGCATTCAACAATTGGTTTTTATAACTGAGACAGCAAGTATTTACTGCGCGGTACGAACTGGGTCTTCAAGTGGAGAGGTTTAAGTTTCGTTCTTAGAGGGTTAAAAAAATTTGTACTTCACCTTGTGACCTTGCATAAACGTCGCCACTAATAGACTATTTTCTACGAGGGTGTACTGATAAGTCCTTAACCCGACCAGGAAGAAAACTAGCAACAGTAACCAAACTCTGGATTTATTCAACACACTCCACTCGAAGCTCAATACACTTCTCAGCCCGTTGCTCTAACTTTTGCAAGCCCTCAAAAAATTCAGAAGTTTGTCCGTCCAACCAGGTCTCCGCGGCAACAATGACCTCAACGTCGGAAGAAAAATGGCGACCTTTCTATTGTTTTTTCAGTCCAGAGAACAGGTGGTAGTCCGAAGGGGCCAGATCTGGAGAATAGGGTGGGTGATCAAGACATTGCAATCACAGGTAGGTCAGTTTCTTCTGGGTTGCAAGTGCCCGGTGAGCCGGGGCATTGTCGTGCAAGAACAAGGCCCCTTTGGTGACCTTCCCGCGGCAGGCGTTTTTCCTTCAAAATGTCCTTCAATTGCACCAACAGAGATGATTAATACTCCGCGTTGATAGTTTGGCCCTTTGGAAGATAATCAATGAGGAGGATGCCGTCTTGATCCCAAAAATTCGAGGCGAGAACTTTTCCAGCGGATTTTTGCACTCGGAATTTTTTGGGGCGGGGTGAGCCGCTATGTCGCCACTCCATTGATTGTTGCTTTGTCTCCGGCTCATAGTGATATAACCAAGTTTCGTCCATGGTCACCAGTCGCGACAGGAAATCATTTGGATGGCGCCGAAAAAATTCCAAACGTTGCTCAGACGACTGGCACCGTTGACGTTTTTGATCAACGTTCGTGAACTTCGGGAACCACTTCGCGGAGAGCTTCCGCATGTCCGAATCTGCATGAATGATGGACCCAATCCGCTCACATGAGATGCCCAGTTGCACAGCCATTGATTTAACCGAAATCCGGCGGTTTTCCAAGATTAGCTCGTGAATTTTATCAATAATCACTGGGGTGGTCACTGTTTTGTGTCGTCCACGATGAGGCGTATCCCAGGTGGAAAAATAACCAAGTTTAAACTGGTTCACCCAGTTTTGGACGGTGGCATACGATGG
>Ga0123357_10007366_pt1:5000-13591 | contig 13591 bp, 13 predicted proteins | sample TergutEmb28metaG_FD_89873 | JGI IMG/M metagenome (GOLD analysis project Ga0123357, IMG submission 89873) | Embiratermes neotenicus P4 segment gut microbial communities from Petit-Saut dam, French Guiana - Emb289 P4 | ecosystem: Host-associated > Arthropoda: Insects > Digestive system... | reverse complement strand
GACATTTATTCTAAATTCAATGAGATCCAAAAACGTTTGCAGGGCAGGGATGTTACAATCATTCAAGCACGGACAATCATTATGGGTTTTCAGGTAAAGCTTGGATTGTTAAAAAATTCACTGAATCACAGAGATTATAAATATTTTTCAAATTTGAAACATTTCTCCATGAGCCTGATGGAAGACCACAGCATTTCAGACGATTATATCGAGATCTTCACCAACCACCTGGGCAATCTGCAAGATGATTTCGGCGTTCGGTTCAAAGACCTTGAGAACATGACCATACCGGAATGGATTATCACACCCTTCGATGTGAAATTTGAAAACCGAAGTGTTGAACCAGAATGTGAATATGAACTTGCCGAATTGAGCATGGACATTGCGGCAAAATTCGTGTTCGAGAGCAGAAGTCTGAGTGACTTCTGGTACAACGTGAACACCAGGGATAAGTACCCAAAACTCGCAGCGGCGGCTGAGCCATTCCTTCTGACATTTCCCAGCTCATATATGGTGGAAGCTGGCTTCAGTCACGTCAATGCGATCCTCAGTAAGCAACGCAACCGCTTGAACCTCGAGGAATGGGGTGATCTAAGACTGAAGCTTACCAACATCCAGCCAGATGTGAACGCTTTGGTTCATGCACACCAAGCATATCCTTCACATTGATGACCTTAAGTTGAGGTGTCATGCAGCCAATTATTTTTTAGCTATAAATATCCTGATGCTTCTTCCAAATTTTCTTATAAAGGCAGGTAATTTGTTTTCTTTTTTTTAGATTATTATAGTAGTAGAGATTAATAATTCTGCATTGATATTAAAAAAATATTCATAAAAGTTGCATTTGTGTTTTAACTGTTGATATTAATAGGAGTTGATGGGGAATGAAGGTATTTTCAAGGGGGTCGCTGGGGAATGAAGTTATGGTCAAGGGGGTCGCTGCTTAAAAAAGTTTGACGACCCATGAACTATACCTTCACTCCCCCATGTGCCTTTATAGTGTGCATAGGGACAAGCCTATCTTTACTTTTAAAGGCATTACTACAGCAACCCCACCCATGAACAACACACTCAAACACTGGATTAACTATACTTATGATGCTTACAAGAAGAAGTTTTCAGCATAATTTCACAGATTTCTGAAATCTGAATAATACTGTCTTTCAAGAAGTGATGCCATGTAGTGTGGTTGAAGTTTATGAACGTTTTGGAGGAACCTTCTCTTTTCATCAGTAATTTCCTCTAAAATCTCTATATATGTTGACCAGAACACATGGCGTCACACCTCACAACAATACTTTTTGTAGTCACCACCATAAGAAAACCTCATATATTCATAAGCCAGACTGCAAAACATGTATTCTTCCAAAAAGTTGCATTACAGTGGCTCTCAAATGAATGGTTATTAATGCTGCTCATGTTCCTTCATATTTTCATTTTTTTGGAGGGGGGGGGATTAACAGAAAAGCAGGTAGCCTATCATACTGACTCTAAGACTAAATATAATTTAAATCCATAAAGAAATTTCAGGGATGGAACATGCAGTCACACCAACACGTTTCCCATTAGTGCCTGTTTTATGAACTTTACACAAAGAATGCACTGAAATGAGAAACAATCAAGCATACCTTTGTATTTGTATTCAGCCAGTAGTCAGCATGTTCATCTGCTTACTGGCACCTGCAAGGCATGTAAACTCATTTGAACTGTGTGGCAGCAGTATGCTTTATATCCCATCCAACCTTTGGCTTAGAATGTTTTAAACACATATATTGTTAGACATATGTAACACACAGTGTGAAGCTCAAAATGCTGAACACTGTATAATTATATTTTCTCTTCTGCAGCCCCAATTTAACTTCTGGTCTTCTGGAGATAACTACAGGCATATCATTCTGGCACAAAATGCTTAATAAACTACAGTATGAATGTAGTGACTATGGTGTTTTCACAGCACACATAAAATGAGATGAAGATGATCGTGGAGCATCACTATGAGAAGATTTTGAAAGAGATGGTCATGGCCTATTTGAAGGCACTTCCGTAAGCCTGTCTTCTCCATTGTAATGGACAACACTTATTGTTGTTCCAGACCTATGAAACAAAAACACTCACAAATAACCAAATTTTGAAGAATGTGAATACTGGTAATGTCTTCACAGCAGAGATTTTGATCAGAAAGTCCATCTTCAAGCCTACATGTACCAGTGCATCATTTTACAGACTCTAAATTCTAGTGTTTTACCATATCAGTATACTAGCAATTTGTTTGAAAATAGGGACTTCTCTCCTCTAAGTGGCTTATGGGTAATACGTAGCTAAAAGGTCTAACAATTAAGAGATGCTCTGCTGTGTAGCCACAGTTTCTAAGGTCCACAGAAGCAACAGATGTATGAAAAACTTCTGTCACACAATGATAAATATTTATATTTTATCAATTATCTCCTACAACATACTGTTCAGCCGGTGTTTAAACAGATCACATCTTTAGCACAGCACGAAAACAAGTTCTGAACATGTCACAATTCCTCTGGGCCACTCACACGGCTTAACTCAGACTCTGACAGCCCAGCATCCAAAAAATATACTTCAGAAACACTGTCATTTCACAAAAGAAGGAATACAACTCACTAAAACATTCCAGACTCAATGAATAAATTACATAAGCCACAGTTCATACAGTCAGTTTTGCACTGAATTAACAAAACGTACTTGACAAACTGTGATGGTCACATCCAATAAAATTTGAGTTTCAGCTTTCATACAAAATACTCATATTACTAGTCTTTATGAGCAATGTAAAGAAATATAAGCTGCTTGAGATTATGCTGAATGGTTAGGAATGAACCAAGTAATAGAAACATATGTTCTGCATGTGCTGTGGTAGCAGGGAAAACATTATTAAATTAGGCATCGGCTTATACAAACAGGATAAAGTTCAGCACCAACTGTGTTATGTTAGGTATCTCTAAACCAAATCCTACTGCATTGACCAATGTGGATTTGTCAATTTTTTTAAGTGAGTTGTCATTTTTATCTATGTATACTGGACCACAGCCTTATTTGGCACTTTTGACAACAGCTAATATGTATAGTTTCCCTTGCAAAGCAAAAAAAATGCAACTACAAGTAATATCCAATTTTATGGATTTGCTATGGATTAGAAAAAGATAAGGAAAGCTTATTCTAAAAATAAATTATATATACATTTTGAACACGCTACTGTAACATACAAATTTGTCTTATTATAACTTAAGTCTCCAAATTTCCCTTACAATGACTGAAGAGTTCACATGTGTCAGTGTTATAAATAATCTCTACTGTGGTGACAGACATGGCAATTTCTTAAAAATGTCAACAAACACAATGGAGAGATGTTTTCTGCTTTACTAAGTAAATTCAAAACAATAAATACAACACACATTTAAATGATTACAGTAACTATGGTAACGGAAGAACTTCCACTGCAATGGAGTGGGGAATGCTGATCTCCACATTTGGAGCACTCACCTTGGTAGTCATTTGCATAATCTTAACACACAATAAAACAAAATATACAGTCTTCAAATCAGACAATATTTTCATCACAAATGGAATCTTTGAGCTTCTTCGCATACATCTCCATTCACTGATTCAGTAGCATTAATTGTGGGTAAATTTTCACCTTCATCATGTATTCATTCTTTCACTGCTTTGTCTAGACCTTCCCCTTGGTGAGGGAGTATCCATTGTCATTGAATGATCATGCTGTTCACAGTGAATCACACACTGATGATATGATACTGCAGATGCATGTCCTGAGCGTCCGCTGGTGAGCGGCTGACCCTCCTCCCACACATCACGTTCTGGGTCATACACCTCCACAATGTTCAGGAATGTCTGTCCATCATAACCTCCTAGGTCAGAAAATTGCATTACTTTCTGCACATTCCCAAACCTTGGTCCACGTAATTTTTGAAAGTCATACACAAAAGTTACCGTAGTGAAAAAGTTTGAATGTGTAAAGTGCATGACACCCTTACATTCATTTGGTACAAAATTTTTGTAAAAATGATTTTATGTTAGCAAACAAAAAATCAGTCTGTCAGTTAAGGCAGCCTGTGGTTCTCAACCCTTTCTAAGTTCAGAGAATGGTAAAACAATAGTGGAAAGCCTGAGGATTGGTAACCTGCTGTCTCACTCTGATATGTTATAGAAATTAAAATCTAGAGAGATAGTTAATTACTACCAGCACATCTAAAAATTTTTACATTATTGTCTACTGGTTATTACCCCAAACAGTCATTTAGGTGTTTATCAGTGTTTCAGGTTATCTGCTGCCTCTACCGCCTCTACCTTTGGTACAGAAGCATGCCAAGATGCAGAGCAGTCAATTATGAAAAGTGTGAAATGTGTACAAGAAAAATAAACCCTAAAATTGGCAAATTACAAGAAGGCCTTAAAAAGTGGAACTTGCAAGGAAGGCCTTTCATTGTAAGGTTCGCAGGTAGAGGAATGGCATATTTACAGGGGACACTCTATATGCCTGAAGTTTTCTTCAGCATATCATCTTTGAGAGCACTCTGCTGATGTGATTAAATGTAGTGCAAACATAAAGTTAAAAAATCCACTAAAACTGAATTCTGTCTACATGATGTGACCCTCGCATACAGATGCTGGTTGCTACAGCCATTGTGACTGAATGTACCACAAAAAAATGTCATATCTGTGTGAAGACTAAAGTAGTCACAGAGAGCTTTGACTGTGAGTGCAGGTGGAAGGCATGGCCTGTTTGTTTAGATGGTGGTGCAGCCTGGCATTCAGATAAAGGACGGTGCTGTTAGGTTTACTGTATACTCTATAAAATAAGGAGCTATTAGGTCAGCCTTCTGTATACACTAATATTCAGCACCACATCCCCACCTCCATGGTGAAATGGATTTGATGCTCTATGCTGCTGAGGTGGTAATGGAGTTCTTAACTTTGTATGATCCATAGAGCCAGATTAGTAGTGGTTCTCAATGTATAGAAAATCTCAGGGTGGCTTGTCAATTGCCCTGATGAGTGCTACTTCCTTGAAGCATCCCCTGAAGAAGATGGCAAACACAGGTGACAAATGTATGAGTAGAAACATAGCCACTCCACTCAGCTCGACAGACACACAGAGATGAGGTGGCCATGAGGTTGCCCCTGCTAGTCATAACTGCCACCTTCTTCATGCAGGTCTCTGTGGAAAAAGCACTAGACTTGGCAATTCACAAGCCCCTCTGCCAGTTCTGGTACACTGGTTACATGTTCATGATGTAGCCCCACAGACCTCAGGGAGTGAATGACTTCTTGACCACCTGAAAAGCATACAACACACCACCTGGTTCATGATGGAGAGAGAGAAACAAGATGGCCAACTCCCATTCCTGTACATTATATACAGGATAATGACTCTCTGGATACATTGTTCTGTACCCAAATGTTGGGTTACACCACTATCTGGCCAACAAATAACAATATGTGCTCTCCACCTTGGCATACAGGACCAGTGTCTTCATACAAAACTGGACTTTCTCCACAGTACATTCTAACAAAATGCCATAGCAACCAGCAGATTCTCCACAATCAATCTACATGAGAGGATTACGTGACAAAGACCAAATCCCACAATGGCAGGTTCCCTTACCATATGTTGGCACCACCTCAAAACACATCAACAGGGTACTGTGTAAGCATGTCATGACTACAGGTTTCCCACTAAGGAATGCCCCCGCATTCTTCAGTCCATCCAGGATGACCCAGCAACTACAAGCACCAGGCATATACAGTATCCCCAAACCAGATGTTCCAGTGAGATCAAAGGCAGCACGAATGGTTCTCCTCACTCTATCACTATCACCCACATAAGGCACAACAAAGTACACACCTGGGCCACAGCATCCAGACACATATCACCTGTGTTCAGACCAAGAAGCCCAGCTGCATGGACCACATATCACAGAAGCAATGCAAACTGAATTCCATCCCAACCATGTGAAGAGGGATGATGGGACCTCCAAAATGTTACTAATTTACATGCCAAAGGAACAACAAAAGCATCTCTACTACTCAGTCACCCTTTACCAATAGCCTTTATAAAGACCTTCCCTGAAAGGTGCCTCTTTTACGGCCCTTCCTACACGTTTTCCATTTCACGGCCTTCTTTGCAAGTTGCTGATTGTAGGACATCTCCTGTTCCCTTTTCCAACTGGCCACTATTCCTACACCTGTATCTGTACTTGACTCAATTATACACTGCAGAGGGAGGCCACAGACTCCTCTGAAATGCTCTTAATCACCTAGGAGAAAACTAAAAGGTATCATAGTCCAAAGTGCCACTACCTATATATGAAACACCATGAAAACCTAAAATATGATACATCTCAGGATTAACACCTCCATACAGTATGAAAATCACACTGAATGATCACCAACACTTAAATTTCACAACAGAAAACCATGCATAAGGGCATATGAAAGGTAATCATAACTGCATTACCTAGTCATACTGTCTAAAGTGTTTATAGATACTTAACACTTACTACTAAATTTAAACAAAAATGTAAAAAAAAGTGGTGTTACTTCTAAAATAGTAATTATTGCAGCCATGATAAATCATAATAAAATAAGAATTTGCACGCTGTCATGAATTAAGACATGGGTAAGAAAGAATGACTTGAAGTACAGTTTTTGGTAGTTACAATTTCCTTACTGTGAAACAATCACGAAAGAAATATTATGTGAGATGTGGTGTTCTCATAAAACTCCAAGGGACTACATGGGCCTGAAGCTGAAGGTACTACAAACCTCCAAAACATCTGAAACTATTTACCAGTTGTCATGGTGTAACACCGCAGAAGACTTGAATCTTCAAGGGAATACTGACCTCCTGTACAGTACTTTCGTACTAGCATGAAACCATTAATATTTTATTAGAATAATGACACCTTACCCATAGCATAAAGTTTTCCATCCAGTACAGTTAGGCTGAGTGCACTGCGCGCTACACGTATACTAGACACGAAGTCCCAGTTATCCCTTTCTGTGTCGTACCGCTCTACTGTGTTTAGTTGTCTCTGTCCGTCATAACCTCCAACTACATAAATATACTGGTTCAGTGCTGCCACACCTGTAATGTAACAGTTGATCCTAACTTCTTTTGTTGTTACAGCACTGCTTTGGCTTATCCAAAAATGAAAGGAAAAAAATACTACTGGTTGTACAGCAACAGCATTCCAGTGTACAGTGTGACAATGCTGGTTGTACATGCACGCACACATGCACGTGCCCACACGCACGTGCACACACACACACACACATTACAGACTACAGCTAATATCAGAGATTCTGTCAAATAGAACCTTTCACTCTTGGATTAGGGCACAGAAAACTCTGAACTCCTACCGTGCTGGGTACAAACCATGTTTCTGTTTTTTAATTTGTTCAGCACTTTGTTCCAAATTTTTTTCTTACATCTAATTAAAGACAAACAGTTGCATTTATTCATATTGTTCATTTTTAATGCACTATACAATGAAATATATAAAATTTTTGATAACAGAGCAAATATACTTCAGAACAGAAATGTGCATTAAGTTTGTATTATGGTTGATCCCTTCAGCTGTTGCATGCTGCTTAAACTGTCTTGACAGAGTGGTCCTTGCACTCTCATTCAGATCACCTGCAACACATACAATCCGTTTTTCCGTTTTTGACTGCTGGACAAATAAAACACCCTCCATACCATCATCCTCCATTGTATCTTCTCAGATGTAAGGGGTGCCGGTTGTTTGCAAGAGACAACTACTGCGCTCATTGTACCGGAAAACTGTTAGTTGAAGTTTCCACTATCAGCCCTTCTTCTTCCATGTGGTTTTCTCTCATGAAAGAGATGTCTTTGATCAGGGATGCATGAATCCCACACACCAGTTCATCTGGATGACTAAATCCTGTGCAGTGGCACCTAATATTTGTGGGTTCTCAGCATGTCACCCATCTGGTGCCTAGAATTTTAAGGTGGCTACTAGATTTCTGGAAAATATGTGCACCCCTGGATTCAGTGATTTTTTTCTTTTGATTTTATTAGGATATTTTTGCATCCACAGTAAAAATATATTATGAAACAAACAACAATCAAGTTGAGTAGCAGTTTCTAAGGCCAGCACCTTGCTAATCTTATATGAATGTATTCCTTTAGAAGCTTGTCCAGATTGTCAGCCCCACTTTTAGTGGCATTACATTGCACAAAAATTTCAGGTTTGAAGTACATTTCCTCACCCATGCCTGTTTCACCATGATGCTGTGATGAAAGGAGGCTGACGGTTTTGTTTCTTGCTGGTGCATATGATACCAATGTTAGGTCACTGGTAAAACCAAAAATGAAAAATAATGCTGGGGTTTCAGGTTTGTTCTTTCTTACAGTGCCAACTAGTCTCATATTCTTAGTGAAAAGGAAATCTTCTAGTTTACAATTTGTAAAGAAGTTATCTGTGGTGACAACTCTTCCTTTTCCAGGCATGTGACAGATCATATCTTTGACAATTCAAAGCCTTGTTTTTTTCTCTCTCTTACTCCATAAATCTTGC
>Ga0123357_10007364_pt1 | contig 13593 bp, 9 predicted proteins | sample TergutEmb28metaG_FD_89873 | JGI IMG/M metagenome (GOLD analysis project Ga0123357, IMG submission 89873) | Embiratermes neotenicus P4 segment gut microbial communities from Petit-Saut dam, French Guiana - Emb289 P4 | ecosystem: Host-associated > Arthropoda: Insects > Digestive system > Gut ... | reverse complement strand
TTGCAGGCTGAAGCCAATGTGGTAATTCAACAGAATAGTCGCAAGCTCCTGATGATGGATATATTAATGTCCGAAACATGTTGAGCACATAAGAAGTGAAATAAAATAGCAAGTGACATCAAGAGGTCTTTTATTCTTCAACTATTCAGTTAGTTACTTTGTTTGTTATTAGGCGTTTTTGTCATTTCCTTTAATAGTATAGACTTTTGGGATCAATCTACAAAATAAAGGAACTTTTATAAATCTAAGAACGGGTAATTCGTGCGTCGTTAAATTTTAATCCAATATTTCGACGGAAGTTATTGACTACGAGATAGAAATCTGTGATATCAGAACTTAGTTAAATTGATATTTTTCAGTACTTCTGAATAACTTGTTCCTTTTTTCATGTACTCATATCCATGTGTGTCTCTTTCAGGGCATACTCAGAAGAATTTACCGACACTGATACACATTGATTTCCCTATTTCATGTGACTACTTTGTGGTAAGTGTCTGCTGGTTTACGTTATCGCACTGGCCATTAAAATAATTATTTTAGGCAAGTATGAAACCATTCTACTTAATATGCAACCTTGAGACTTATCTGTTGAAATGCACGTAACACAAATTGTCCCGAATAGTTTCTCTGTGATAGATGTTGTATAATCTTATGCTACGAGGGGAGTGTATCACATACTTAGAGTTGTTCTTCGCTGCGTATATACAGGTTTATCAAAAAAAAAAAAACTGACTAGTTTCAAATATTTTTCCTCGGTGAATAATTTTCATATGAACATTAGTGGCGGTACGTCAAGGATCTCTTATTCGAAACAACATTCACGAGCAACCTTGAGGAAAAAAAAAAGAAGGCTTCTTGGCTACCGAATCAACCATAGACGATGATGTGCTACAAGGGGTCTGGGACGAAGTAGACTACAGGATTGACGCTAGCCGTAACAAGAGGGACGCATATTGAGCATTTGTGATGTTAAGAAGAAACCGTAAGATTTCTTTTACAACTTGGCTGGACTATATATTCATATGATATTTAATTACTCAAAAATTAATTTTTGAAATTATTCAATTATTTTTGAATCACCCTACTCACATACACACACACACACACACACGAGCGCATATATATAGTTAAACATACGTACCTACCCACATATATACATGTGTACATATAAACTCTATTAACCAGAATTAGAGTAGCCTCAAACAGTCCTCAGCAGAGCAGTACTCAGTTTAGTCGACATTCTTTGAGTAGTTTTAGGGCCAGATGAGATCACATTTATGTGCGTCCACTATTCAAATTTACACACAAACGCATATAGCTGAAAACAAATCTGCAGTGTCGGAATTGATTGCTAATGTCAAATCCCCTTCCTCACATTTGCACGGGATTTAAGTTTCCTCTGTATCAGACGTGAAGTTTACACTGTCATGATTCGGCTTACTCGATCGTCAGACCCTCTTTTGTTGCACTGTATAAAGGTAGGGTTGACAAGGCTTTTAAAGATAGACACGGATCCTAAATCTTTCACCCTTCTCGCTCTAAGTGAAGGGCGGGTGTTGATGTAATCAAAAGACTCGATTTGAATATGAGCACGCGAACGCATTGTTGTGTGCGACCACTCCCTGGCTTAGTGGCACGCCCAGCCTTCGTTGTGTTCAACTTTTTATACTCATTTCCCTCCAAAATCAGAATCAAGATAAGTGAGCTCTAATGTAAAGAAACTATTCACTATTGTTACAGGAACGGTTCTTGTGTAGCCTGCGCGGTAGGGCGTTACTTTCTGCTACTGGCTGTGTATTTCCCTCTATGTTTTAACTTCCCACAATAATTTTCTCTCATTATTTTTGTAACTCACTGCATATTTTTGGCATTATTAATTTTTATATAACTTCTTTTTTGTGTTTATTTCTGTCTTTTATATCCATTTGCGTTTCCTTCCTACTTCTCTCTTTATCTCCTTTCTTTTCTCCTAACGTTTACTTATTCTTCATTCTCTTCCACTGGCAAAGTTGCAGACATATTAACTCATAAGCAGCTACATATACAATTCCTTTCTTACTAGACCGAAAATTAGACATGTAGATCTCTAAAAATGGGGAGACCTAGGCGTAGATGGGTGGATAATATTAGGATGGATCTCTAGGAGGTGGGATGTGGGTATATGGACTGGATTGGGCTGGCCCAGGATACAGAGAGGTGGCGGACGCTTGTGAGTGCGGTAATGAACCTTCGGGTTCCGCGAAATGCGGGGAATTTCTTGACTAGCTGCAAACCAGTTAGCTTCTCAAGAAGGACACTGGACCATGAAGTAAGAAAGTAAGTAAGTAAGTAAGTTCTCTAAAATAAAATGTATTATTTATATCTATTTTGACTTACGCTCAGGAAAATCCCATAATGAGGGGAAAATTCAAACTAGAATTGTTGCTAGGATACGGAGAAATTCCTACTGACTGTTCTAATGGTGTTTGAGAGATCCTTTCACTGACACGTGTGCAGGAAACTTTCGGGGAAACCTGGCCCATTGTTCTGAATTTTGTAGTCATTGTAGCCGATCATTTTTAGTATAGTTGTTTCTTAGGATTGTTGGCGTCAGTTACAGACTGTTCATGGCATGCGTTGTAAGTTATATTCAGGACCATTGGTGATAAGTAGGAGGGGAGAGATTTAAATGAGAAAATGTTAACAGCGGAAAACGGACGCTAGCAGTCCAGTGTGAATTCAGTTGAGTACTAGTGTGGTGTAAGTGGGAGTACAGAGAAGTGACTGTGTCAGTTTCCTAGAAATGATCTAGTTGTTTTACTGGATATAGCGCTCCATTATTTTATATCAACAATAAATTGAGTAAATAAAACAACAAGTAAAAAAGAAATAATTAAAACTATACGTGATTCGGTGAACTACGCCCGTTTCCCGAAATAGGATCACTTACCAAATTGAGCGCGTCGGGACAACAAAGTTACAAAGGGTAATCGTGCAGATAACTTACTTGAAAAAACACACATTACCGCTGTTTATGCGATAGTAATACACTCATATAGGTAGTTCTTGTTATGCCCTATATAGTGTATTTCACTAGCAGTTAATTGTCTTTGATAAGAGATTCCTTGTTTTCCTGCAGGATAAGTTTAACGAAGCAGTCAGTATACAGACACTGATTGCTCTACCAAGCCACCTGATTTCGTATGTTTAGTTAGGCCCTATATTAACCTTCTAAAGCCTGCTGGTTACGTGATGCACCAACAGTTTAACATTCAACAACTGTACGTTCTGCCCACACTGTATTTATGTGTTTTGTATTTATCGCAGAACAAACAGCGACTTGTGCCACTTACTGCATAAACTGATTGGTTTTTATAATCGCGCGCGCTGTACGAACTGGGTCTTTAAATAAGGCAGTCTGTCATTCGTCTTTAAAGGGTTAAACGCTTAAAACTGCTGGTCTCTACGTGTATTTTAAAAACACTCCTTTAAAAAAACATATAATTATTATTTTTAAAACGTTTTTGATTTTACTCTTGTACACTGTATATAAGGCACGCGATGACTCAGTTGGTTGAGGCAGTGCGCTACAAGCTGGAAGGAAGCAGATTCGATTCCCGTTGGTGTCACTGGAATTTTTCGTTGACGTAAACTTCTGGCCGCACTATGGCCCTTGGGTCTACTCAGCCTCTAACAGAAATGAGTACCAGGAATATTTCCTGGGGGGTAAAGGCGGCCACTACGTAGGGTTGACAACTTTACCACCTTAATATGCCGATTGTCGTGAAATCTGGGATCCTTAACCTCCTGGATCCTTCAGGGCCTGTCCAGGCCTGTACGGGGATTGCTTTACCTTTACACTGTATATACTTTTTAATGCACTTTTAGAGTGAAAAGGGGGGAGAGTTCCAACTTATGATATCGAGTATCTGTATACATTCATATTCGTATATCATGGCCTAACGATGAGCCGCGTTCAGGGTCGAAACTAGGTGCCACGTAATTACATTTTTCGTAAAGTGTGTGTTGGTTGTGACTGAAAATCTTGATAGATATTATGTACCAACATCATCAACATTGAAGATTTGCAATTTGACCGCAAATTTTCTTAGTCTTCCCTCAGGTTCTAACAGTTGACACCGATTACTTTTCCAGGTACATGTTTCAATGGTTGTTTGTCTAATGGATAGGAATTATGTTTTGTACGAGATTCGGACTGAATCTTCAGGTGTGATGTAGATCAATTTTCTTCTGCAAATGATTAATATGAACTTGCCCTTCTACACAATATCGTGCAAATTTTGTATTTCCGTGATATTTTCCAGTGTAAATTTCGTTCTTATTGCTCCTCCTCGACATACCATAAGGCTGCGTTAAATTTTAGGCCATACATAACCTCTGTAACTTACTCAGCGTCGTTAAAACCCCCGTTACAATCTTCCGCTTGGTTTCTACACAACAAATAGGAAGTTATGAGAACACAGTTTCTCGTGAGCAGAAAATTACTCCGCGGTACAGCCGCTGGGACCTACCGTGGGAAGCGAGAATTCCAGGCGCGGAGTGCTGTGTAACAAGAGGCACGTTGCCGTAAATCTGTCACATGCAGTCAGATGCTGTCGCTCTCATTGGCAGAGCTTCCATATGAATTAAATTGAAGAACAAGGACCACAGTATAGCCCAGAAAGCTGTTCGGTGACACCTGGAGAGCTTGTATTCCAGTACCGACCCCAGGCGTGGTGTCTAGGGGCTAGATATTTGGGAAATCTTTTTCTACGCTTTGCTTTAATAATCGCTGTACACCATGGTTTATGGAGAGAAGTTTTGCCCTGCGCTTAAATCCTGTAAAATAAAAAGCCAATGCATGAAGTTAGAACAGAAAAGCAGAGAAAGAATGGAAAGCGAATAGAAGAGAAAACGTGTTCTTAAGATCGCTTGTATTCATAAACGCGTTCTTAATTAAATACGTACTTATTGAACGTACGATAATTTTTAAAAGTACTGACAGTGGCCGTGGTTCCCCCAGTCCCCAGTTCGAAAAAAGTTCCAAAGGAAGATTTTTTTTTAAATACGATAACTTATTGGTTGGTACCTGTGATTTCAGAGCTCCACTTTTGTGTAAATGAGATCGGCACTCTCTTGGGGTCTTACGCAGCGTAGTATGTAGTTTCTTATAGACGTTTCGGGACAACCATTGAATATGGAACCGATAGGTTGTGCCGAAACTCCGGTAAGAAAGTAATATTCTACGCTGCGAAAAATCGCACAATCACACTTTTCTCCTACTAACTATGTACTTTTGGAAGGTTTGTTGATAACATCTTCAGGATAAGTCGCTGCGATTACTACCTGTGTAGAGTTTTGCCCATGAAATGTGTACCATTTAATCTAGCAGCGTTTTCGTCTTCGATCGCCCAGAAAATATAAGCAACGAGCTCCTCCAAAACGTCTTGAACGCATAGAAATTAACACTAATTTTCCTCACGACGCTTTTAACTGCTTTTGTGTTAATATCACCTGAGGCCCGTGGCAGGTAATATTTGGCAATAAAGTAGGTCGCCGATAAATTTCAATTGTCTTTCACTAACCACAGGAATGTTGTCTTTCTCGAACACTGCTTGAAACAAATATTTGTCATCCACGTGTCGTCCCTCTGTGTTTCTGTTCCTTGATTACCAAGTTTATGACTGGTCGCAAATGCCATAGTTTGAATTTAAAGCTCAGTTCGCGCAGAGTAGGGGCCCATTATCACGCCCGCATTACAAATGAAGGGATTAACCCAAGAAGGTGACAAAGAATTGTGTATCAAATCATAATTGTAAAAAGGAGAATAAATTTAATTTCTTAACTACAGAGAAAAATAGAATCTATTTTAACTTTTTAAATGCCGGAATTCTTCTAAACTGCATATAAGTATTCAGTTTGTACCGCGCAGTAAACACACTCTGTATCGGTCATAAACACCAACCGGCTAAGGTTTACGGGCAAATAATTGTTGTTTGTTCCGAGACCATAGAGAAAGCAAGAATGAACTTTGTGGGCATAACGTAATATTTTTGAACACCTAACCAGGTGGTTCATGTACTTACCATTAAAGTTTTAAGGGTTAAAGTCAAGTATGAAAATAGGTTTTGAAGTAAACGGGAACACGGCGTATGAATAAAATGTTCTGAATTATTCGTTTACTGGGTTACTATGAGGATTATATTACTAAGAGGAAAAATACTGCAAGCGTTGAACTACGCCATACAATAAACAGATTTTACGACGAAGTAATTTCAGTTCAAGAAGTCACGTTAGACAAATAAACTTAATTTCTCATATTTACGACTATAAAATAATATAGCCGTACCCCACTGAACGTCTCCCCAATTAACGTTTCCCCGGTAGAAAGTTTGTCGATTTGTAATAACCAAACGTCATAGAACGTACGTATCTCTCAATACGACTTCTTTTTTAGGGCGATGTTTATATACGAAAAATGTAAGTTAAAGTTCTTAAAACGTTTTAAGCAAAACGCTGTGCAAGCAAACTGTAAACTTTACAGCATACAAAGCAACTGTTTTATAACAGCCGCGTTAATTATTTGGTGACAAGGAAGCGATGTGTTAAGTCTCTTACATTTTAACACGATAGTTTTTACTTATATATATATATATATATATATATATAGGCGTTTTACCGTGTTTTAATTACATTCTAGGAAACTGGTTGAAGGGTTTGGTTTGACGTAAAGCATTATGGTTTTTTCCCGTTTTAAAAAATGGTAAATAGGTTGTCGGTTAGCTTTTTCGCGCAGAACGTCAAATTTTCAGGAAAGGATTACTGACTTTACGTGTGATATGGCTGTATTGTCTTCCGTGGGCTGTCACATCCCAGTTACATTTCATGTCATACATATCAGAAAAGGATTATGGAAAGTAGGAATAGAAGTTTTTATCGCACTAAGTAAATTATGACAGTTACCGCACCGATTTAAAAGAAAAAAAAACACATAAATACTTAAAGCCATTGTGTCAAAATCCTGCACACCATACTTTATCGAAGTTGAACGAAGAGTGTAGTATATACGGTAAAAAGTTTAAAGTTCCTAAGCCGATTTTCACAAAACTCGCGCTCGCTTTACAACTATGTGTAAAGATCTTCTGTAATGAATTGCACGACAATCCAACGAGCAGTTTTGTTGCTGATACTGGGTCACAGAGAGACTAATAGATTGATGACTGACAGTCCGACGTCGTTACCACAAAGGTTCCTTTTGCTTCACACAGAGTACGAAATATGGAATAAACCAGGAGTACACAAATTTTCTAGGTATTTAGTAGTCACTTCAAAATTCTGGGCACGAGAACATGAAGCAAGTACTATAATATAGAACAGCAAATACTATAGGACACTGTCAAAAATGTAGTCGATCGGGCTACCTGACTCCCCGAATATCTGCACCGGTGGAATAAACAGGTTGCATGTACATAGTATGTAACAATAAGACCAAGAATCAAAATTTGTTTTAAGGTACCTCATAGACACACACTCGGAAGACATCTTCCTTTACTTCCCCTAGATCTTTTCAAATTCAACCGTGAACATCAACTCTGTTCTACATCGCAAGGGAGACCCCGGTGTCTCACAACCGACCGTCGGGAACCTCAACCCTGAGTTACAGTCAGTCACATAGAGCCTAATGCAACATGTCACTACATTCTGCTCTGCCGGCGGAATTACGGAGCTGCAATTCGTGTGAGACATGAATTAATTCAAGACGTGTCTCTGAGATGAGAACACGAGAGCGGGACGTTCAGTACGTCGTCCGCAGCGAATTTGTTACCTGCTGTGATCTGTTTAATTCGTGCAGCTGAGCCCTTCTTCATGAGCTAATAGACGTCCTCGTTTCAAGGCATTCCTAGCTTCTATGGAACGCTCAGTTATTTACGTGTTACAAGAAACTACATTTGGGAGATATCCTGAGCCCGATATATCCAGCCAATAACTTCTGTTACATGTATATAAAATTAAATAATATCCTAGCACCCATTCTTAAGCCTCCCACATCGCCTTTTTCCGCCGAGTATTTTGATTAAAATTTATCAGTAACATGCATGTGCCATACTCTGCCAGAAGAATATATCTGAATTCGATCGCCGTATTGATCAGAGTATATGGTGTACCAGCCGATCTCAGTGGCGGCGCGACCCATGGCGTGGCTGTGCGTCGGCTCGCTTGCTGGGACTGCAGGTTAGAATCCCGCTGGGGTCAAGGATATCTGTCTCATGTGTGTGTGTGTGTGTGTTGTGTGTTGTCAAGTACAATTCTCTGCGTCGGGTTGGTCATTCGGCGTGAGGAGACCTACCGAGTGTAGTGCGTCTGAGAGCGATCGCGAAGCCTCGGTAATGAGGAGGCCCTGTCCCAGTAGGTTGCGTCATTCATTTGTTCAGAAGTCGAGGGCATTTTTCTTAGCACGGAGAAGTTCAGTTTCTGCTTTCACATTTTAGGACTGCGAATTATGTGACATCTGCCGTCAAATACTTGCAAAGCTTTCATTTAAGTAGATTTATGCTTCTGGTATTACTTTCCAGAACTGTTACATTTGCAGTGGGCCATTTAATTTTCCGAGGACTTGTTCTTAGTTGTGAGTAGGTAGAATCATTCATAAAGACGGCTCCTGCAGAACACGAAGAACTAATATAATTTGTCGAGAAGCTGAAGTCTCTGCTACAATCAACCTTGGTTGCCCGTATATTAAATTAAATTTGAGGCGGGTGGTAGAAATGAGAAAGGGTCGAAGCATCCTGAAACTGTGAAATGTGACATGAATATAATATACTAACACAGTGTGATAATGCTTTTGTAATACGTACTTAAAAAGGCAGAACTATGCCATATCAAGGTTTTAATCTTCCGTAACTCGAATATTGTACGAGGTGGGGCATTTAATAAAAAAATGCGACTTTCATAACACCACCATACTGATTTGACTTTCATATAGCCGTGCATAATAATGTTATTTCTATAGTAAAATCAACTAGATGCACCAATGTATCAAGTTTATTTTATTTGGAACGACACTGTACATGTTTCGGACGGTGTTTCCATCCATCATCAGGAGTTCAAGACTGTACATACATATGTCAAGCAGGTACTGCTCTCTGCTTGCTAGCAAGCAGACAGCAGTACCTGCTTGACATATGCCTGTTGCTATATGTACAGTCTTGAACTCCTGATGGTGGACGGAAACACCGTCCGAAACATATAGTGTCGTTTCAAATAAAATAAATTTGATACATTGGTGCATCTAGTTGGTTTTACTATAGAAATAAACCTCCATACACATCTTCTTATTTGTCGATGCGCCCTTAAATCAGTTCCTATACACCAGTTTCTTACGAGTTTCTACATATTTTAGACAACTTTGCTAATTAGTCTATAAATAGCCAGAAGTAAACAGAAGCCAGTTAAGCAGTGTGTATGAAGTGGTGTTGCCTCTGACTTGAATTCGGGAGGCTACCTTTCTAATCTCGGCCGGGCACCAGGTAACTTGAATGTATTTTTTTTTTTTTTTTTTACAATTCTCTCAGACAAGTGTCGAAATAAAAACTCAGTTTAGACTACGGTGCAAAAATCCCGCAAACCAGGGCAATTGATGGTAGCACTTAATGCTTGTGCGTTTTGAATATGGAACTTCCTTCGTGTCATCCTTAAGGTCCCCAGAGTTTTGAGGGAAAATTAGTGAACCGTTGGTGCAGACCACAATAGCTGCATTCAGTACTTATTTATCACCCTGCCACTTGACGATAAGCAGTCGGAACTACTAATTAAATCATTCAAGAAATCACAAATAATTAGGCAAATAAAAACCCGTACTAAACAACAACTCTCTTTCTTCTATCTGCTAACATACTACCATCGGACCTGAGTAGTTCGTTCACTCCGTAAAGCACAGTAGTTATTTTATTAACTACTACACTTAACGTTAAAAACTCAGACGCCCTGGACACAGAGCGCATTTAGGTTTTTTGTTTTTGTATGGACGTCAGAACAAACAACAATGGAGTGTTATAGCACTTTCGAAACGTGATGGCACACGCGCAGAAACCAGATTTGGTCTTTCAGCAAAACGGACGAATTCATTTAAATCGGCGGAGGTGTCAGTTCAGTCGACTACTGGCAGTCAAGGAGTGCGGATCAGCGGACAGCGATTGTATAGACTGTGTTCCGACGTACAGTGCAAGGCTGCTGGCTACCCACTCCATTCGCATCTTTCCCCTTCACTTCCCCTCCCGTGCGTCACCGTGTGCCATCAGGTTCCGAACGCGCTATAACAGTGTGAATTATCTTATACCACCCGCATCATGTAAACGCACAATAATCTTCGAAGTACGGAATTTTTGGAATGACCTATCTGGTTCAAAATACGTCGGCTGTAGTAAAAGGAGTAACGAATACGAAAGGTTATAGCACCTGACGGTAGGTTGTGAACACGTGATGGAAGGATGTGCTCAGTTATTTAATAACACAAGACGATGACTTCAAATACCAATAATATGCTACATCTTCTACGATTTCGTTTTTTTAATCCACAAAGAGGTATAGAGGACCACCAGTTTCTGTATTTTTTTTTTTTCGGAAATAAAGATGACTTAACATGAATTAACACATGGAGCTTGGAATGTGGCCTGCACATACCTACAAATTAATCACGAAGTATTTTATACGCCACGTAATTAACTATAAACATGGAGGCGGAGCGAAATATTGAGGTTATATTTGAAAACTGTAACTTCGTTGAAAATGTTGCCAATTAATCTCTACGCCAGACTCATGTGAATAACCAGGTTCGCAATTTACTTTGGGAGAAAGTGTTCTGAGCTTCCATGGGGTCAGAGGAGTGAGAGAGGAGACAGCCAGTATCGGAGAAATACAAGTAACCCTGCTGGGAATCGAAAATCAGTCTTCTGGCCCTTAACCAGCAAGGTGTCACGTGTGGAACGAAACGCCTGTTTCTATGAATTAGTCGTCTGAGCTTGTTTTCTCCTTATCCGAAGTCTTTCAGATTAACAGGGGAATACAAATGTCCCCAAAATGTAGGTGCCACTTTCAAATTCTAAGCGCTAAGAGGCTCACCTAAAGGAGGTTCCACACTGAGGACCCAAAATTCTGGCACGACTTGTGAAACTGACTTTAATGTGAAGCTTTATGCTCGTTGCATGTGAACTGTTACACCAAATTTTATGTAAGGAAAAACTACCATAATCTTGTTGAATATGTTAGGCTCTACTGTACAATGTTTGGTCGTCCTGGAGACCAGGCAGCCGGAATTCGTTCACCCCTGGAGTAAACTGACATGCAGAAGTTCTGATATATTTGGTTTTGTCTTTGCATTTGATGAACTCGGAGCCAAACAAATTAAACGTTCTCTTCACCCACAATTTATTTCCATTTTTGAGTCACGGAACTTGATGGAATACCGCATTTCCTATTTAAGTTGCAGGTCATAGGTAAACATGGGGTCCTGCTATGTACATACGGAAGTCCTGGATACGAACACAAATGCTACACACTTAACCTCACATTTCTAGTCCAAGTTTATTACATTAAGTTTGTACAAATTTTGTTCAACTGCATTCTTTTTCTGAAGTAGTCGCTCAGTGAAAAAGTAACGTGACAGCTCGTAACGAGTAAACAGTGAGTGACGAAAACTAAGGAGATATCTGTGTAATGGATGTGCAACCCGAAGACCGTGAGACGCAAAGGGTCTACTACAATTAAATTATTAAGATCAAAGAGAAATTGTGCATAGGAAATTTTACTGGAAGTAAAATACAATCAATGAATTTAGGCCCCAAACCACATTCACGCACAGAATAAACCTTGTAAGTAAAGAATATTTAAACTCAAGAAGTAAATTCGAATTGAGTCGTCCAGTCTTCTGGAATATGATGCCTTGAATATTGGTTAGTACTTCGAAGCTCTACTTCTTTTAATGTTGCTGTGCAAACGTAGAACTACGCAGCTTTAATCCTATGTAATAATCAGGCACGGAATGTTGGGTGAATTGCGTACTATGTTTATATGCACTGTTCCATATATGTTAAGGTGCCTTTCACTGTGTTTATATCTTCTGCACTAAAAGCCATATCACATTATAATCATAGCTTAGTTTATTTTCATTTAGAGCAGGCAGCGACACGCCAAACATGCGAGGCCCAAGTACAGTTATCTTCAAAAGTTTACAGAACTGCTTGAAACCCGTGTGATGCACTGCTTGCTGTTTTGTGGGACAGAAGCCTCTACACATTATAAACTAATTATTTTAAATGTTTTCATTTTTAAAATCCTAAATATTTTGCTTAATAAGCAAAAGGTGCTTACTTCCTAAATATTTGTTTACGTATAGCACAAAATTCCTCTATTGAACCCTGTCGTCAGGCATTTGAATTCTCTTCACACTCTTGTAACCACTTTAAGATCAATTTTAATATTATCTTCCGTGACATTAGTTCTCTTGAATTGTGTCGTTTAGGTTTCGGAATAGAAATTTATATGTTTCTGGATTCGCTCAAAACCCCCCTAGAAACGCACATCTCATTTCTGTTAAGTTCATCGTCCTGATAGCATTCGGAAAGTGTATAAATTACGAAGCTTCTAAATGTTTTTCCTTTTCTTCACCCTTGCTCTTAAGTTCAAGCACTCCCAATACGCTATTGGCAAACAGGCTGGGGAATGTTGCACATATGGGGGGGGGATAGAAATGCATGGACTACTTGTGGAGTAACCTGATGGAAAGAGACTAAATTACAAGACCTAAACATGGACGGTAGTGTCATATTGAAATAGACTTTAAAAAGAATAGGGCTGGATAAATCTGGATCGCAGTAGGGAGAGGGGGCTGGGGTAATGCGAACGCCGTAATGAACCTAGCGATAATACTAAATGAGGTGAATTTCTTGGTTAACTGAGTTGCTATTAACTTCTCATGACCGTTTGTACGTACCTCATTCGGGTAATCAGCTATTCAGGTATTCGCACCCGCACACAACCGCAGTATTCCGTCGGAGAGCATGAGCATTACATTAAAAACAGCTGGTACACTTAGAAGTTTCTAACTTCTAGGACCTCTCGCAACACGCTTGACAATATAATAAGATAAAAATTAACAGTAACCTAGTCCATGGACCAGGAAGTTAGATCCGGATTTAATGTATTTATATCATCATGCTTCCTTTCGCCATCCTGCCAGACTGAAGAAAAACTGGATGGAAGGTAAAAGGAAGGCCATGAACGAAAGAAACCTAAATGAAGGCCAGTGGGAAGATAGGAAGCAGTGGAGTCTAGGTGTCAGACAACGTAGAACAACGTTTTGAAACCGACGTACATACATACATACACGCACACATACATACATACATACATGCATGCATACATACATACATACATACATACATGCATACATACACACATACATACATACATACACACATACATATATACATATACACATACATACATACATATACACATACATACATGCATACATACATGCATACATACATACATACATACATACATACATACATACATACATACATACATACATACATACATACATACATACATACA
>Ga0123357_10007362_pt1 | contig 13593 bp, 10 predicted proteins | sample TergutEmb28metaG_FD_89873 | JGI IMG/M metagenome (GOLD analysis project Ga0123357, IMG submission 89873) | Embiratermes neotenicus P4 segment gut microbial communities from Petit-Saut dam, French Guiana - Emb289 P4 | ecosystem: Host-associated > Arthropoda: Insects > Digestive system > Gut ... | reverse complement strand
TTCTATATTTTCTGTTGTGATGTCCTCTGGCACGTTTAGGATTATTATCCTAGGTTTCCTTAGCGAGTGTACATGTACGTCCAGTTCGTCACCACACTTGACTTGAATTTATTTTTCTAGGACTTCAATCTCCTTGCTATTCGTCTCGATTAATACTCCTCCGCTTAAGGTTTTGAAAGTATTTACACTTACATTAATTTCTTCCGGGTTTATTTTGTTTTTCAGAATTTGTTTAATTTTTTCCGGTGGGTGTGCATCTCGTGATTTGATTGTCATCTTGAATGATTTCACCTTCGTACTTTGGATAATTTCCGGGTAGTTTCTTCGACTATTGATAGGTAGCGCCACGTGCCGTGTTAACTTCCCAGTTGGTTCTGTAGCCTGGTCGATAGATGTAGCGCTGTGACACTTGATCCTCCCTTCTTCTCTTTCCTTTGTTCCGTCCATAGATGGCTCTAGTTCTAGTTCTGTTGTTCTGTCCATAGATGTCGTTCTATGTTCCTCCATGAGCTTCTCCCTACACTACTTGAGTTCTGTCCCCATTTCGCCTACCTGCTTTTTTAAGTTATTTCCTTTGTTTTCCTAGTGTCTTTGTCTTTTAGCTTAGCAAATAATGTTCGCAATGTACTTACAGTTTCAAAGATCTTCTGTTTCAGCGCTTTTCTCATATTACTGCTTTGTTCCGTCATTATCACTACCATATTAAGAGACTCTTCCACTTCCTGATCCTCCTCGTCCGCCATCTTGCCTTAGCTTTGGGGGTACGGTATGTATGCAGTAGAAATGGGTATATCCTTGGACTTGGCGGTTCGTGTTGCCTGTTTCATGGCTCCTCGTATCTGTTGATGGCTGTATCCGTTTTCCTTGAAGGTGGTGGTGAGAAATTCAAGATCTTTTGCAACGGAATCCTGGTCACAGAGAGCTTCAGCTCTGCGTATCAGAGAATCGAAGAGAGAGGGTTTGTTGGCTTTTCTCTAATCCAGTCATAATTCTTAAATACCTGCTTATGAAGATGCAACAGACGGATGATTTCGAAACGTTGGCATATAAAATTCAGACGCCGGGGAATTGCGCAGAATAAATCATACAACATTCAAAACACAGTGAAAATTTGAAATCATGAAATGGCAGTATTATGATTCGACCGAGAAAAGTAAATTTTCGAAAAGAAATAAAACTAACAATAATATGTTCAGTAGAAATAAGATAAAATGTATTTCACGAGAGTTATATGTGACAAGTAATACATTAATTCTTGCAAATAAAGGACAGGTTTCCTAATGCAAAAGCATAATAGTCAGTATCTGATGTAAGAATGTTTTATGGATTATCTTCCGATGAAACACAACTGAATGCGGAATAACATTATTATCGTTTTAGCCGTATAATACAGGAGAAATAATAAACTGGCTTTAGAGCAAATGTAATGCAGTTAATATTTTAAGACCATTAGACTCTTCTTCAAAAGAAATTGTAGGGTTTGGTGTGACACACAAAATAGTCCATGAATTCTTCCGGAAAATAATTTAATTCTTCTTAATTAAATATAGCAGAAAATCTTTAATTTTTTTCATTTAGAGAATTTTTTTTTTTCAAATTGTACGTTCTTGGTCTTCTGAAACTAAACAACAATACATCATTTGCTTTACCAGTGTTGTGCCTGTGAAGGAATATACATAAACTTTATCGATTTTTTTCAGCATTGTGCATTAATTATTTGGAGCAGTGATCCAATTGGTTTCGTTTTTTTCTTTTACAAAGTTTACTAGAATGTTGCGTCTTAAAATAAGAATATAAATTTATTATCTTCGATTTTCAAGAAATTACCGAATTAAGAATTCTGACCGGCTAACTTTCATTTCCAAATAATAATGCAAGTTAACAAACTATTGATCACTCCCAGTCACGAAAACCGTAACCATCCCGCGAACCGATCAGTGTCATGAGTAATGTTCTGACGGCCAGACGTACCGGAGCACTGGCAGCGTAAAGAATCATAACGGACCTGGATTGGTCACAGTTATAAACAATAATTTCAATTTAAATTTGGTTCCTTAAAGTTAATTTTATTTAAATGGACAGCGAAAATCTAAAATTAAAATCTCTGACGTACAGACGTTTCGGTTCAATTATTTTACTATTCAGATTGGCGGGAGTTCCCTTTCAAAAAAAGAAAATATCGATTATTTACGCTATCTACATGAGAACAGTGATTATCTGTGCTAGCACAACATATTTAGGCATGTTAGTTGATGTGCACGTACATTGGAACGATCTTGGACGTGCCATGACAACTTTGCGTGTGTTGATTCCTGTCACGAATATTATGTGGATTTATATCTACTGCAGGTACGTAAAAAGACCCACAATCACTGTTACAGCAACAGAGGTGTCTGTTTAACAAACACAGTATTGCAGTTACAACAATGGTAAAATCAACAGAAGTGTATCATAGAAAATATAATACGCCAAATGACCTCTTTATGTTCCACACATTAACTACGGGTTTTAGCCTACATAGTGTATAAGCTAATGCGTTAAATATGTTATTGGAAATGGAAAGAATATATGGATTTCAAGGTGTTTACTACAGACGAGAACAAAACATAAATCTCTTAGAGAAGATGTAACTTCAAAAATGTCCTCTTTATTCCACAATCAACTATGTAGTGTCTACGCTAAAACGGTAAAAGTGTTTAGTGAACAAATGGAAAACTTATGGACTGCACTGTATTTTCTGAAGACTAGATTTTCATCGTTATGAAGAAATACGTCAGAGTACAAAAATACATATTAAGAGGGACTGTTAATTTAACATAAAATTGAACGAAATTCAATAGCCTAGAAAATGGGATATCAATGGCTCTAAACTGGACAGTTCAAGGTCCAGTTTGGTAACACATGCAAAAAGTCTGGTCTAGTGAAATTACAAAAAAATTTACCCTTAAATATTGCTGTTCTACACTTAAAAGGGAAGAGTTATAATATCTCTTTCATAATCCTTGAATAAAAATGTATTGTCCATAAATTTATAGGAAGATATAATAGCTTTGCCTGATCTTAAACTAGTTCAGCACACTAATTTAAATTCTTATCAAGAAACGCTTTCTTTGTATCAGACTGCAACAACGCAGTATTGAACGTGCGATGGACCTAACAGACAGCTTCACGTGGGAAGATCTGCCTACTAGAGACGCTGACACCGGACACTTGACAGCGGCAGGATGGATACCGCATATTATCATGTACACTGGGCGTGGAACTATTGCGATCATATGTATTCATATCGTACAGTCAACAGTACGCATCGTGACAAACCACGAAACAGTGTTCGCTGTGTGGTATCCTTTCGACTGGACTGTTTCACCGTACTATGAACTGGTTAACATCTCACAGGTAACAATTTCTCAACTTTACAGAAAAATATTCTCGTAAAACTTTTCTTATATTTTCTATAATTTATTATTTTAACATTCCCAGTATAGTTCCTTCTTTCTTTCCGCAACACCGTCAAATCTTCAATATATTGTGCGACAAATTTCCACAGAAGTCATAGTAATGTAATGTGTCTGAGTGTGATCATGAAGGCCCTGTAAGTGGAAGGGGGGGGGGGGCGGTCATTAACAGTAAGGCTGTTGTGTCATGGATAAAAGAATAGCGGTGAATGTTGGGGTGGATAATAAGAAAGTAAGAAACGTTCTTGTCGTGATCTGGACGTTATTCAGGAACGTTAAAGGACGTAGGGACAAAACATGTTTCAGAATAGACATTGTTCTAGCCAGGTCCTTCTGAATAAAAGTTGCATTTCTGTACCATAAGACAAAATTCCAGGAATAAACCTTACAGTAATAGCAGAGGTAGAGTGGTATCGAATTGTATAAAGATATACCTAGACAGATAAGTGTGAAAGAAACGTATCACTTGCTATATTAATGTTCCGCGGGGTATTCAAAATCACCTGAACTTTAATGGAAGCTCTTTTGAATCGCAACACATTTTCAGTTCGCTTCTAAATATTTCGCAAAACAAATTTCCGTTCTACACATGCAGGAAACTGAACGTCGAAAATCACACGAACTCTTTGCTAAACCGCACAAGAAGACAAGCAACTAACTACAGAGTGGCAAGCATTGGCACATAAGAACAGAGCGACATAAATTGTTGTTTTGGTAAACACTCTGTCTCTAGTTAAGTAGTTACTTTTCTAAATTAATTTTTTAATACGTAAAATGCATTTGAAAGGTTATTTTACCTTCACTGCGTAAATTATATGCTGCTCCCAACTGGAGAATCGCTGTTTATTTTCGGTGCTGTAACTGTATTATAAAACGAAAAACCGTGAAATTAAACTAGCAATTATGATGACGAAGTCACTTTATTTGCAAGACAAATATTGTGTTCCATATATTATAAATTGTAATAATAGGCACCACACATAACATTTGATTGAGAAAATCATTTACGCCAAATTTAAATTCGTATATACGACTTTACATTACATACCCACCGCCGACTGTGTGATTTACACTACGGATCCTATCACATTACATAAGTACCTTTCACCGGGAATATTAGTGTATTTGTATTAGTGAAATTACAAAGGCAGAAAGGTATTACAAGGAGCACCCAAAGCGTCATCTTTCCAAGTAAAGGTCCTTTCCAAGACCAATTCAATTAAGACATAACGCCTTATTCGAGTGGTTGTGAATTAAAGTTCCAAGAATAAGCTATTTTATAATACAAGTCTCGGCAAAATTTGACAATTGTACAGTGTTCAGTGGATTGAATTAAACATATGTCAGCACTGTAATTACGTATATTCACCTCTTTGCAGTGCTTTACAACACTATTTATACTTGGTACAATGTTCAGTTACCCATCTCTGTGTACTGCACTGATGGCTGTGGCCTGTACTCAGTTCGATAGGCTAAAGGCAGCCATACTCGATATCAGGCAGCAACATAGCACGCCTCAACAACAGCAGGAAGATGAACGTGAAGCTGCAACTGCCAACTGCAACCTGCAAGCTAAGTTAAATGCGTGCATTCGACACCATCAGGATATAATGTTGTAAGTTTAAAAGGATTTACCAAACATAGTTTTGTATCTGCGTGTCAAAAATATTCCTAATTCTTGGAAGTATATCAATAACTATAATGAAATTAGTCTATATAAATTTAAGTCCTATGTGCAGAATAAGTCATGTAAAGAGTAAAGTAACATAATTAAAATATATTTGGTAACCTGTAAAATATGGTTTCCTCTATGAATTCATTTTACGTGTTTTCATTCACAGGTTCATACGCCAACTGGAGGATGCACTGAATGTCTCTCTGTGTGGCCACTTTCTGATTATGCTGGCCACTATGTGCTTCGCTGCTTTTTCTATAGTCACGGTACAGTAAGCGTTAATAGATTTTTCGGTGAAGGCTTATGTATATATACACGGGTATAAGCTCACGTGTGGCGTTTTATGTAATGTGAAAAATTTACTTCATAAAATGCTTGAGGGGAACATGATCACCTTCAGGAAAAATTAATTAATTAATCTAGAAATTGCAAGAAAATACAGGAGCTAACATATAAATAATTTGTCTCTAGAGATATGAGAGTTTTCTTATTAAAACCCATTGGATATGAAGACATAGGAGTAAAAAATATTAAAGCAAGCCTTGTAGGTGAATTTAATTTTCCGCAAGGTTGAAAAAACTGTCAGGTCAATGAGACGTGTTCACACAGAATTCGCCGTTTTGAATTTGGGTCAATGTTCATTAACTGCAATCCAGAGTGTCAGTAGAACTGACAGAATCAGATACGATGTTTGATTATCGAGCTATAGAAGAAGAGACAGGACAGGCAGAAACGGCTCAGCCTGGGATTGTGACAATGTGGTTTGGTTATGAAAAGTGTGTATTTTTGTTGTAGAATTACAGTTTTTAAAACAAAAGAAAAAGTAATTATGGATTTTTAGAGTAATTAATTTTTATGTGTTTTGGCAGAGAGTTTGGAGGTGTGTAGTCTTTACGAAAAAGAGTAACGTAAGTGATAAAACATAGGCTTGGCGTCATACAAGATGGCGGTAATAGACTGTGGGTATTGCAGATGTTGAGCAAGATTTACACTGCCGTAAAAGTAGGAGAAGTTGACTTTAAAAATTCCCAGAATTCGAGTTAACACAGCTCCATGTAGGGTGATGAAGAAATGAAAGGTTAAGTCATCGGGATTCACAACACAAGGCGCCGTCATACATGGAGAATTTTGGGATCCGTTATGATTTTATATGTTCAAGCTTTGCAAGAGAAGAAAAAACCATATTATAACATTAACAGAAGAAATAGTTAGGTGTTTGTGTAGTCTTGCGAATGTTAAATAAGAAAATGTAATTGACTCGCCGTGTTTAAACTAACAGTTTTATATTATAAAATGGGGAAGAAATAATATGTAGTATAGAGCAGATTCTTAGATTCGTGTTGAAATAATATTATACCTATTACACAATCTTACATTTTTACTAATAATAATAATAACTAAATGAGAAACAAAGAAATAACTTGATAAAAGTTTAATAGAAGTAATAAAAACTTCAAAAAATTCTTATACGTAGAGGGATTACGAGATATGGAGAGACGTTGTGTTGCTGGTAAATTTGCTGGGCACATTGAGGTGTTGGTAATTACTTAATATTATTTAGAAAATTAAACATAATGGTTGCGTATGCAAACAAAACAGGGTAATAGCGAACACAGCCGTCCGTAAAATTTCAATATCTGGGAAGAATAAAAAAGAATTTATTATAGTAGAGTTAAGAATAGTTACTGCATTTCAGTGTCAGAAACCACGAATAAACGAACTGTTAATGCAGAAGTGTTATTATTCATTGACGAAACTTGGGAACATTTAGGCGGTATATCAACACTCAGAGACACGATTGGTACAGTCACAAAATTCAAGTCATTTATCTATTTTCTCCTTAAAATAATTCTGCATAGGTTTGTGCAACTCCATACTCTGTTCCCTAATGATAATATTAACACAGACTCTTCTGAAAAACTGAAACTTTACTAGGTTTCCAACACTTGGCGGAGGAAGATAAGACAGAGATTTACTTCGTGAGTTACAGTGCTACAGGACAAACGACTAATTTGAATGGAAGAATCACGATGCACGTATAACCTAATATAATATTAAAGAGTGTAGTCAGCAAATCACTTTTTTACTCAAGATAATTATAAGGCTACATATTTCGACAACAGAGTAGTCATCTTCTGGCCTATTCTGTCAATTGTGTCACAAGACGCTATACAAACTTTGGGATCCCATCGTGTTTACATCTATGGAATAGATAAATCTTTTGTCTCTAAGGGCGTGATGGGCAAATTGTGTTCTCAACAGTGGGATACATAAAATTCGATCATTTGTCTCGTAAAATATGTTATACAAATCGTGTCTAATTGTGACTAATTGGTCGCTGTTGGTATTAAAACAGCTGATTGATAAGCAATCATTCAGTATCCTCTGCCTCTTTCAGATCTAAACGCTTCTCATTTCAAATTGCCAGGCCACGTAACGAGACGTTTTGTATATATAATAAGTTTGCAACTCCCTAAATTTCCAAGGAATTATTCGATGAATATGTCATAAATTGTTAACGATATGTGAAGCCAGCCAGCATCTGTGGGGTATTATTTTGCACGGTACACCCACGTTTTTTAATTTTGTCGTGAAAGTTCTGAGGAAATTACAGAAGACACAAGGAACAGTATTTAATACAAGATTGGCCTTTGGATATAACATAAGAGAATAGAAAAGTATAACAAGCCATAGTAAATTAACTACATGATAAAATGCAACAAATTACACAAAACACACGTATTATCAGCTGCTTGATTCACTGTATTACAACATCAAACAACACAAATACAATAACACTTAGCAGACCGTGTGGCGTTGCCAAAATAAGAGAAAAATATAAAAGAAGGATCACACGTCGCCATGCAGAGACAAGGCTTATGACACGCACAAGCACACACACGCGCCCGCGCCCGCGCACAAAGCTCCAAAACCAAAATTTTCTAAAAGACCTGAAATAAAATTTAACAGTGAGAAAGGATGAGTGTCATAAGGACAAATAACCAATTATATTCCTCGAAGATTCTTGACCCTGAGACAGACGGATTTATACTCAGCACGATGAAACCTCCTCGGTGTTAGCAATTGGTAAATATAGAACTGTTCGAAGTTTCTCGGGTAGTGTGCTGGCATTAGAAGAGGAAAATTTCAACATTATGTCACATACAGATAAATAAAAACTAGGCAAAATAAACTAAGTCTTAGTATTTGGAGAAAAAGCGTGGGAGGCTATAGGTGACAGACTTCAACGGCCACAGTATCTGAGCAGGGTAGATCATGAACCTAAAATTAGGTGCAGGAGGAAAAGGACGGAATTAGAGAAATTTTTCTTTGTGAATAGGTTGATCCAACACGGGGTCCAGTTACCTGCAGAAGTGTTAGGCACTCTCCCAAACAAAACAATTACTTTTAAAAAAAGGGTAAGGAAAGTGATAATGGGGGTGAGTTAAAGGAAGATAATGTGTGTTAGAAATTATGGAAAATGTAGAGAAGCGTAGTAAAGTGAAGTTAAAGGCATCTAAAAGTGTAGTGCAGTGAATTTCTTTTTTTGTTTTAGATGCCAATCTGCTGGCTAGAAGCCCTGCAACCGACCACCTCGACAAAGGTTTTTCTTCCTTTCCCTTTGTCTATAAGCAAATGCTGAGATGGTTCCCAAGATTCCAAGTTGCCAGTAAATGCTTCTCATGTAGTCCCCCGACTTATGTTTATTAGTAACCAATTTCACTATTTTCTATACAAATAAAATAACCACTGCCACCTGGTGAAAACACAATTTCAGTTAATAATAGATAATAATAATATTAAGACTATTATTTTTATTAGCTCATGTTTTAAATTTTTGCTTTGATTTAATTCATTCCTTTCTTGTTTTTCTCATACTACGAAAACTTTTCAGAACTGGGGAAATTATGCGGATATGTGTCAAGCAGTGGCAATATATACTGTGTTCACATTTGACGTGCTACTGATCTGCTGGCTTGGAACTCAGCTGACACAGCATGTAAGGGACAATTACTTATTTTGTTCTAAATACGTTACGTATATAATTCGGAGCAGCCTCAAGGAATTAGGAAATCAGAAACACATTGAACAGTCAGTAATTTGCTCTACTCTCTGTCCTTCTGATATGAGTTCTTTTGTCAGAATTTAGAGATATGTATAAATATTTCCTAATATCATGAATATTAATCAGGCAAAGTACCAATCTGGCAGTGAATTATTATGGTTACTTTATTGTTTAAATTTCTAGAGTGCATTTGCTTGGCCAGAAACTGGAAATATCATTTTAAACACTTCAAGACTTCCTCGATTCAGATATACAAATCAAGAATAATGTTTTGCATTTTACAATCATGATACGCAAATATGTATCATTACGATAATATGACAGTTTGTACCAGAAATAAGCATCATGTCTATACATTCCATATCACAAGTTTTGCCACAAGTTAAAAGTTTTCTTTCTCTAATTACATTTAAAAAATTTTGAGTTTTATAGATCAAGTTTCTTCAAAGTTTAGGACAAAAATTCGGTAAATATCGAGATCCCCAAAACGCATTTTATATTCCTACGTACAGAAACAGTCACTGATTGATTCATTCGATCCTTCATTCATTCCTAAATTAATTAATTAATTCATAGTTATTCTTCCAAGGTGTCAATAATCGCATCCAAAGCGAGTTTTCCACAGAGAGCGGTCTAGTGCTTTACAAACGATCTACCTATGTGTATGTCGTCTTCTTCTCCTTCCCTTGAAGCACGTCTGTTATTTCCCGTTCATATGTCCTAACTCTTGTAACTAATATAATAAATGGTAATACAAATGAATAGGTCAGGCTGCTAGATATAGCGGTAAAGTGTTGAGATTCCCTTGCGGAAGTGTATGGGGTTGTGTCGGAGGTAATCTACCCAGTCCTTGTTTTTATTTAAAACCAGCCGGAAAGATAAATTCACAATTATTTAATTTGATAATCAAGCTTCTTTCTACACACACGTTAAGGATTACAATTTTTTGGTGAGAGCTGTCGTCTCGTGGCAAAGAAATAAACTTTATCACAAACTGCTAAAAATATGCTGATTTGCCTCCGCCCTGCCTGAACACTTTTTGTCGAATGACCCGCGGCATCCTCCGGATTCCTGCACATTCGAATTTTGAACTAAATATGAAGGTTCCAAATGACTAAAATATTAAACTTCACTACTTTCTAATTGGTCCAAAAGTCAAAAATTTGGGTAGTTAACTGAACTGGCTCCCATTTACGTAACGTTGTTTCCATTGTCGTAACCCGTTTGAACTCCTTCTCGCGTCATACTGTTTGTCTTAATGTGCAAACATGACTAATATGGCATCTTTTCTAGCAAGTTTTAAGATGTCCTAAAGCTGTCAAATTTTACAACGTCAATTGTTCCAAAACGTTCTCTAAGCCATCAATTTTGTCACTGATAAACGGCGAAACAGCTAGCTCACTATAACCGCCATAAACTGTCTCTGTCCCTATAAGCTGTTATACAGACTTGTTACAATTTCCCTTCCATCATAAACTAAATTAATAATTTTAAGTATATCTGGCCTGGCTAAGAAATATATTTCATTTACCATTATATAAATCTCCCAATTTCCTGTCCATACAGTTGCAGCTTCCTTTTTCAATTTCCAGTGTACTATTGTTTCTCTACGATTATCTAGTAGCTGCTTACGTATTGTTCCCCGTCTTAACTTCACTTCTACACTCCCTCAATATTTCCTTCCATAATGTGTTTTAGACGGCCGTTCCTACACAAGATATGACCAATCCACTTAGCCTGATTTCTATTCATTTTAGGTATGGTAATCCTTCACTTTAGACGGTATGTAATATTTCTTCCTTTCCTCGCAAGACAGGAACACCTTATTTTCCGGATCCTTAATCACCACTGCGTTCCGAAAATTTGCATGCAATTCTCATCTATTTTAAGAACTGTCCAATTTTCAGCATCATACAAAGCAATGCTGTTAATGTTGCAATTACGCACGTCTTCATTCTATTTCAGTAGACTTTGCCGTTGTAACGAGTTTCTTATTTTTGAAAACTCCTTTTACATAAGTAGTGTTTGTTTTAATTTTATGTGTATATGTCTCATCATTTCTTATCTTTCTATCGAAATAACTGAAATGTTCTCCATTTCTAATTGTCTTTTGTCAATAATAATAATAATAATAATTGGTGTCAACCTTGAGTTTGTTATAAAAAATAATACACTGCCTGTTCAAATTATGTCGGCCCAAGTTATTGGGATATTGCTCGATAATTTATAACAGTATCTCGTTTATGCCAACACCATATGCGGCTTCAAAGCGGTTGTAAAGGCGTATAAACTTTTTCGTTTCAACAAACACACAAATGGAATGATAAACGGAAGGAATGTTTATAACAGTACATTGGTCCTACAAGAAAAGATGAAGGTGGGATGAAAGGGGTGAGAGTTTCAGCAGTGGTCGACACCACCATGTCAAAGAGATTTTGGACCACTGGGGTCCTGTAAGTCATAAAGGGGGAAGTGATATGCAAGGACAAAGGCATATGCCTTGGTGTTCGAGGTAAACAGCATATTGCAGTTAGTGATGTTTAGATCGTTTCTGAGTGAGGAACCAATCAAAGAAAACTCCGATATATGCCGCTATATGTGTGTGTAAAAGCAGTGTACTGGTGATGTTTATAACAATAAGTAACTTGTGCAAGAATTAGAAGAACAATACTAAAGTAGATTAAAATGATAAGAGGCTACACCTTCATTAATGACAAACTCCATTAATACCTATCCACATATCGGTATCCTTGTCCTTGGCTACCTTGAACCCACCACGTATATTCCCTGAGATAGGACATGCTCACCGCTGAACAGACTAGCAGGCCGATCCTAGGTACCTCATGTTACATACATTACGGAAGTGGTGCGAAACCGAATAATCTAGCCAACGAACAAATCAAGGACCGGTTATATGTTTCGAGTTAACGACAGCCATTTCTATATACTCACTTGGTTTGTTCGACAACGAATTATAAAATAATTTAAACAAAATCAGAGTTTTTGAACTAATTGACGTATTATCGACGATATTCACGCGTAAAATTTTATTTTATATTTTGATAAAAACATTTCTGTAACCCTGAAGCAATATGTCTGGGAACAAAGAGACTAAATGATTCACTTTTTTCTTGAAAAAATTTTACAAAAAGCCTATGTAAAATTCTAGCTAGAATTTTACAAATATGGTGTATATAATATCAAACGTCCTGACTTGTAACAACACGATTATTTGGGAACATCATGGATATCAAAGAGCGAACTATACTATTTACATGTGTGAGGACTGGAAGGTAGTTCACGAAATTATAGGCTGGAGAAAAGTTTAGGTATTACACATTTAGCAGGTCAGCTTGCTTGTACAGAAGTTGCTATCGTGAATGTGATGCAGCAAAGATCATAAAAAATTCTTTCTGAAATATTTCAGGCGGAGAGTGTGAGAGACGCGGCTTTCGGGTGCGACTGGGTGGGAACTCCTATCCCATTTCAGCGAATTCTGATGTTCATCATTGCTACAGCTAACAAGGCGTCCCAGCTGACAGCGGGAAAGTTCGTCCCAGTATCAAATGTGACCATGATGAATGTACGTAAGTAATAATGGTTCCAGAATATGTCGAAAATGCCGTCTAACTTTCACGTGACTAACCTTTGGTACCTGGAAGTAGGTCAATGACCTTCCCTACACTAATTAACATGCAAATAACCCTACTCATACGTCCTTGATTGTTGTGCAAATTATCTAATCGATATTCATACAGCGTTGATTGACATGTAAATAATCTTGTTAATATCCATACGGCCTTGATTGGTATGCAATTGATTTAATTATTATGCAAATTACTTTAGTCCCAGACAGCTTGAAGACTTTAACACTTTCGTTTTGTTCCCACACTGTCTGACGCTTATTTAGCCGCCATCTTGGGTGGGCGCCATTTTACAATATGGTGGATGCTCGCAATTTTTTAAATTTTTAATTTCTTAAATCTTTAAATCTTCCATTTTATAAAATGGCAGTCACAGCGCTTTTTTAAAAGATAACTTAAGTTTAAAGTAATCCATTTTGAAATATAACTGAACTTTTTACAATATGACACTATCGCGCTACGTTTAAATGTATATTACTTGCTTAAAACTTTGTTATTCTTGAAAAAGAGGTGGCTGAGCGGTAGAATTCCAGACTCGTAATTGAAAGATTGTAGGTTCGAATCCTACTTCCTGAAACTTCTCTTTTCAACCTTTACAGCTCGTTCATCATACCATATAGGACGTAATTTAAATATGTCCGCGAACCCTTATGCTCGAGCGTCCCATTCGCTAGGACAGCCACAGCCTCAGCCATTTAAATATTTCGCTCTCAATATATTTAGGGAGATTTCACTCATTTTTAGCAGCACACT
>Ga0123357_10007360_pt1 | contig 13594 bp, 8 predicted proteins | sample TergutEmb28metaG_FD_89873 | JGI IMG/M metagenome (GOLD analysis project Ga0123357, IMG submission 89873) | Embiratermes neotenicus P4 segment gut microbial communities from Petit-Saut dam, French Guiana - Emb289 P4 | ecosystem: Host-associated > Arthropoda: Insects > Digestive system > Gut ... | reverse complement strand
GGAGGTCAAATTGTATTATACAGCATCTGGTGTTGTCACACTCTGTAGGTGGCCGTCCGGTGCACCGGACGGCCACCTACAGAGTGTGACAACACCAGATGCTGTATAATACAATTTGACCTCCTGTTGATGAGCACAACAGTGCTCAAAACATGTAGAGGCATATAATATACTTATTATAAAAAAATAATTTGTGCGTTAAGTTGGTCGATTGCTAAGAATGTTTAAGAGGTCTCTGCATTCTGCATTTCATTTCCAATGTAACTGAATTGATCGGGTTAGAAACAGGAAGTTGAATTTACAGTAACCAGCGGTGGGGTAGAGGGGTGTTGTTATAGCTATTGTGAAGGGAGCCACGATCGTTCCAAACATCTGCTTTGAAAACACAGTGAGAAACAGGGACTGCGATCCGAAATGATAGCATCTATTTAAAACTGCCGTCCCTGTGCAAGGTGGGAACGTATTTCTTGTCAGACAGCACGCTCTGCAGTTAGGTTAAAAGGTTTTCCCACCCACACGAGTTTTTTTTTTTTAATTTCAGCTTTTATGTTAACGCATTGCGGTTAAACTTATAAGGAAGAAAAATCTCTCACAGTCTTAAAGCAGTAACCTCAGTATTTCCGGAGACGCGTAGATAAATGTACAGGAAATCTTTACTTTGGTTTTTCGCAAGTCGTGTGAAAGTCTTCATGCTTTCTTTTACGCGCAGCGCTCCATTTCACAGTCCGGAGGTAATGCTGTTCCTTCATTTACTTGTCGGAATATATTCCGGAAGATTTCTATGAAACTTCGAAATTGTTCTGATTAACTCAATTTTATTTAAACCAACAAATATTTTGGAAACCCTTCGTCGAACTTGGATCAGAAGTTGTAGAGATCAAAAAGTGCTCCTTACTGACGTTTGGCACTTAAAAGAAAATGGGAGGCCCGTAAGATCCTTGACCTTTGCCTGAATGTTTCATTAGTATGTGAGTAGCCTATCTGACGAAATGAAAGAAACGAAATGGGAATGAGCAGTGTGGGCTGTCTTCAGTGGGCGTAGCTTTGCTATAATTTATTTGTAGGAGTCAGTAACGTGTTCTTGAAATACATAACAGTTCTTTTACGAGTGATAACACACCTTCCATGTAAGATATACCTTCTCCACTCTGTATTATTGAAAGATAAGCAAAGCACCTATTTTGTTCAACATTGATCCTTTTCTTCGGTTATTGCAACAAAGAATTGAAGGTTAGAAGTTTTAAATGTTAGTTTCAGGCAATTATTATTACATATGAATATTAATAAATAATGAGAATTAGTTCCTGGTGATTTATTGAATACAAACAGTTACTTTTTTTCGAAGATTTTTAATATAAATTTCTTTTGCTTCGCTCGTAATGAAATGTACGAAAAATTCAGTATTAATTCCTCGAAGTACAACTTAGGCAATCATTTATAAACTGAAGCACACTGCTATGTATAGTGTGTAAGTTTGCGCAGAGAATATTAAACAAATTACCATGTAATTACAAATTTTAAGACAGAATTTATTAAATATGCCTTACTTAGGAATAGAGTAATCTTAATACAATTTATTTTGGGAAAGACCAGGATAGAGAACAAGTAATTACTTCAGTCAGCAATATAGCGTGCAAATGTTATTGCATGTAATACATACAAGAGATATATACCTTATGGCCTGGAAAGTCATATGCCTTATTTATTCAGACACGCTATAACCTTTCTGGTACCATGTCGATTTGTCCGTTGGCTCATGCCTTCTTGTGTTTGATATCTGAAATTACTGCAACTCTCTTCCGCAGCTCCAGAGATTCACTGTAACAAAGCACAGATTTTGGTACAGTGTTCTATGTCATGAACAAAGTTTACAGAGTGTCCACAACAGGCTTACCTGCTAATAACAACTGTAAGCCGATTTTATGGAGCCGTATCTTGTCTGTTATCCTCGCTCATACAGTGTATCAAGTAACGCACGTTGTTTCGATTTTTGGAAGCTCAGTTTTACAGCTATGTCCACAACGAATAATTTAATATTATGAGTTCATTAGTAGGCTATTTTAAAGATGCTGTATCAATTTCTGGCAGGTTTTTCTTCGCTGAAATACGACAAGAGTGCTGTAGAAGAAATGAACAGTTGACAGGGTCTTAATGTTTGTATGTACCGTGCAATGTGACACGAAACCTATCTAACCAACTTTCCGTGCACTAAAATCTGAAGACAATCGATACACACTCCTAAATGTTTCGGCACTCGCCGGCGTGCCATCTTCAGGGAATCTTTATGTTAACACAAGCAGCGCCTCCGAATTGGTCCAAAGTATAAATACACAAGCACAACAGTTTCAATTAATACACATGTACCATTTCGGAGGCACTGCTTTTGTTAACGTAAGGATTCTCTGATGATGGCATCCCGGCGAGTGCCGAAACATGTAGGAAAGAAACTGTACCGATTTGTTTACTCTTCAGTGCATGTAAAGCTGGTTAGTTAGGTTTAATTTAAGTTGGCAAATTGTGGTTCTCCGGCTTGGGGTTCGAAGTGCACCTACTACACATACACACATACACACACACACACACACAGACTATAAATTAGTGTGATATAGATTAAGTGATTTGAGATATGCACAACGTTTTTGATGAAGATGAAAATTATTTTTGGTATATGATGGCGTGTTGATTTGAAATTATTTTCTGGTGTTCCGGAGAAGCTTGCTGACTCCGCCTTCGGGATAGGCCGATAATAGTGCCTTGGACTGACTTAAAGATGAAGACGCACTGTTCCTTCGAAACTTAGACAACTGATTACCAATCAACACACCGTCACGCCCCAGAAGACTGTAATCCTCATTCTGAAAACTGTTACAATCTCCCTCAGATTTCTTATCGGATATCGGTATGCTGTAAGCAGTTCATCTGCCCGCAGTTCCGACCCGCATTACTCCATAACAAATTATAAAACCCCATTCACATACGTCCTGACTACAAGAAATTCGTCTTGCCGAAAGAAACAAGCACATTCACTGGACGATTCAACAGCTTCACTTCGTCTCCCGTCCATTGATTTTGACTGCATTTTCACTGGTTCCCAAGGTACGGATTTCAAAGCTCTCTGTACACCAAGCAGACAAGATTCGAAAATGTTACAAGATGGCGTAGAGTAGCCTATAGTGGCCTGTTATAATAAGCCTGTGTGTCGACGTTACAGAGCAAGTTCTGCAGCCTTCCTTCTGGATGGACGAATAAGATGGTCACAAGGGACAAAGTCGACTAAAGCAGGGCTGGCAGAGAGAGCAAGGGGGCGGAAGTAAGTGGAAGAGAACAGCAGTTTGGACCTGCAACGTATTTCGTATTTCTCGATCCACTTTTCCACAAAACCGCTCTTTTGGGGTCTAAATTCTTTACACTATTATTCTTCACTTCCCTCTTCTCCTATTTTTCGCTACCTCCTACCTACCCTTCGTTCAGTCTTCCATCTTCTCATCCCAGCTTAATTTATAATTTATTTTTATATTTTATTTTTATATTTCTGACGAACGTTTTAACCACAATTTCTCCTTCATTTACTCCAAATCGGGCAACGTAGTTTTGTTGCCGCTTAACCTGCTCGACCATTCACTGGAAGCAGTCCATGGAAGCGCTGAGTGTATAATTCTTAAGTAACATAATTATTATTATTATTATTACTTTATTGATCTTCATTTGCACTGTTGTGACTGACAGTCTTTCGTAGTTACCATAGTGTAGAAACGACTGTACCAAACAAGAGGATGTCGAATTTTTTCAGACTTTGCGTTATGTTTAACGGCGTCCTGGAGGTGTCAGCGCCAATTTTTACCACTAAATGCCAATCACATTAAAGCTTCCTAAACTTCTCTGAACTTGCGCCCTGATATTGTGCCGTTTTGCGACTGTGTTTTCTTGCATTAGGACAGACTTTATTCCACTTCCCTTTACCGGATGTTTAGAGGCCGGCGGCTTAAACGAGATTGCCTTTTCAGCACGTGTGCACTTTTACAGTAATTACAGTAACCACATGAGCGGCTCCTGGCAGTGAAGAATTATTTTTTTCGGTATTGCAAGGATTGGTTTTGGCGCATTTTTAAGGAATTCCCCTCCGTTGCAATTGTGATAACTATTCAATATTATCGCTTTTAACCCTGCGCAAGTGGCCGTATTTTTTTCTTTTCAGGGTAATTGGTTTTTTTATTTTCCTCGCGTTTATGTTTCTCTTTTAATCACGTAAGCTGTTAAACAGTGTATATAAAACAGTCTGTCTTCTATCATCACACAGGGAATATTTTCATAACTCCTGCCTGTCCTATACGATGCTATATAAAGTCTATCCTCATCGTTCTTCACTTAGTTTATTACGCTGCCTCAGTTTCTACACGAACCAGTAATAGTCCTGGTACATTATCTGCAGAATGCTTTGTTATGGAATACTTTCTTTCCGTAAAGTTGACCCTCTGGTTAAGAATGACACCATCGAAGCGCTTGGTAAGTGGAAGTAAAGTTCTAAGCATTTGTAATCATGACACGTGGGGTTTTGATGATCACAATGAAGCTATGACCATTTTATTCTTTGGAAAAGAATCTTCAGTCTGTATTGGGTACCAGAATCATGTGCCGCATTTTTCTTGCCTAAGGACTGCTATAAACGCACTGAAAATTAAAACTTGAATTTGACCATGTGCAGATCATCCCCCTGGCTTAACTGCGGGCTGCGCCCCCCCCCCCCCCTTACGGCGACATTTTTCTCAGTCATTTTTACCTTATAATGCAGGACACAAGTATTGCAACAGGAACTCACACCTTCCCACTACCTTTTTGTTACTGCCAAATTATCTGTATTGATTTACAGTTAACAGGCTGTGCCTCAAAATTGGTGGCAATAAAGAATTTTTTCGCCCTGTACACTTCTGAAATTCTGATTAATAGCCCACTGCTGGAACACTTCAAGGTACTGTACTTAAATCCTCCTGTAGTTACCGAAACTAGGAAGATAAACTCACATTGCAAAGTAACGGAGTCTAAAATCGAAGAAAGTAACTGCTACATACGTGCGAGACAGTGCTATTTCGTCTATGCGTCAGTCTATTGAAGAACACTTCAACCATTCCGGCGGCTGACACTACCTGTCTGTTGTAAGAAACAGGAAACTATCCTTCTTGACCTTTGTGCAAGCAGGGAGTTGCTTTTGTGTTAGTGGCAGGTCCCAGAAGGCCTGGTGTGTGTGTATAGGCTTACCTGTACATCTCGTAGCAGCATATAGAGCTTTTGAAGGTGCGAAGACGCTGCATCCATCACTAGGAAGTATACTTCATTGCACATTCAGAACGCGAACTGATACTTCATGGTCCTGAGCACACAAGCCAGGTATCAATGCCAGATATGTGTTGAGTTGAATATTATTTTACAGTGTTCCCGAAAAGTAACAAACCCATGTTCTCTAAATGATTTCACAAAAAGTGTTGTCACAATTAAAGAAGGTCCTGCAGAGTGTGATTTTACCTTTTCTGCGGAGAATTAACAGATGTATTTAATATCAGTCATGCATGAAATAAATTCACTTTCTTCTATACGTATTGTGGTTAAAAGTTTTCATACATTTAATGAAACAATATCAATGATAGGCAAACCGTATTCGTTGTGCGTAATTGAATTGACCGGAGTGGTGTTGATGTAGTTTCTTATATTGTGGATTATGAATTTGTGTCGATCGTTAAGTAGTTATTAGTGAGTTTTCTTGGGCTGCTCTGAGGGTGTCGGCAGCAAGCTGTTGAGAAACATAAACAAATATATACTAATGGACACGCTGTATTATCTCAGAAGACTTGAAATCTTACATCGATTTCCAGCACCTCAAAAGAATTTCACAAAATTGTCATAGCGAAAATGTATGTTAGTCAAGTCAGTTTGGTTGCTTGGGCCAGTGCAGTTAGCAGGTTTACCGTAGAATAAATGAAATGACCCTTTACTGAAATAAATTTATGTCATATCATAAGAGATTCGATTGACGAATTGAGAGCAACACATTTCTTATGCAACATAATTGTAACTGGATGTGGACTAACGTAAAATCTAATTAAACAAGTTCGCGAGTTATAATTTCCTTTCGTCAAAAACATGTTGACTGTATGTGTGTCAGAATTAAGATCCACCCGTGTGCTTCTATTGGATTAATAGTCGAAGCTGGTGAAAGGAATGTAAAGGAAATTATGCTCTATTTTGTAGCTTAGAGAGAGGTAGAATCTTAATCCTTCAAGTTTTCGGACTGCTGGATAAATCTGGATAAATCTAACAAATATTTTATACGTTTCATCATATCTTGGGACGTTAACCATAAACGCGTGACTGAGGTTCGTGTATCCACAGATTCAAGCGTAAAATGACGAGTGTTTTTTGGACAGTGTTTATCCGTCTAAATATTTTACCTGTTTACATATTTAGGCAGTATGCTTGACATGAGCTCTCTTTGGTATGTTACTTTAAGATTTAAGTTTGGACTAAATTATCACACACAATGAGACATATTTTGTTTTCTTGCGTAATTGTAAAGCTTTCATTGTATTGAATGACAGGCACAAGACGGCTGATTCCTCCTACACAAAAAGTGTACTTTGCAACATTTAACCTACACCTCTATGCGTAACTACTTCAAATTTCAGGCTTTTTTTGTGATTCTGATCCTCCCGTTGCCCCGGACACGCTCTTAGCATCATCACGTCACAGCTCGGAATGCCCACCAACAAAAACACTCGTCCTCCATCCCATGATCTTTTTTTCTACTAATTCCTATATTTTCCTCTTGCTGTAAAATTCTACCGTATTGAACTCTGTTTTCCTTCAGAAAATTCCATTAGTTTTTTACTCGATCACCATTAAAATCGGATCGCAGATCGCTGTTTTTCTTTCATGTATTATTTCAACGGAATATGCATTTTTCTAGTCACGGTATTATCGCTATTCAAAATAAATTCAACACTAAATGGGAACCTGCTTATTCCATATTTATCTCAGAAATTAACCAACTCGATGCACAAAATTTTTGTTTTACAATAAGTTTATTTCATGCCTCTACATGTTTCGAGCACATGTGCTCGAAACATGTAGAGGCATGAAATAAACTTATTGTAAAACTAAAATTTTGTACATCGAGTTGGTTAATTACTGAGATAAATATACTGAGATGCACGGTCAGCAAAACGTCAAAATCTGCTTATTCCATGTTCAGGACAGACGATGGAAACACGTTTTTCCGTACGTTTGTACATGTTTATGTCTGTCACTCTTCCGTCGCTAAGTAAAAAAACAGTGTATGTAGCCATAAACTGATCTTTTTTATGTTTATGGTTCCGTGCATCGCTGGTCTATATTAATAATTGTCCAACAAGATGAAACGCGAGCAGTCTATTTATTATTCTGCAGGTTCACTCTACATGTTTCGGATGTCAACCACATTCATCATCAGGAGTATACAAAACTGTAACTGCAGCTACCTCCCTCGAACGTGACGAAGCTCGCTTGGCCACGTTGGAGGGAGGTAGCTGCACAACAAAATATGACCAGTACCGGAGGCTGTAGTTACAGTTTTGTATACTCCTGATGTTGGGTGTGGTTGACACCCGAAATATGGAGAGTGAATAACTGAGGAATAAAAACCAACTAGATACCACTTATTATTTTCTTGTACTTCTTATAAGCTCAACATGTTTCGAGCATTACTATGCCCATCATCAGGAGGCTAAAACACAACTTGTTGAGCTTTAGCCTGCAACCCGGACACTACTTCAGCCTAACTGCACCTAACCTCCAACATACAGCAAACCAAGAACGAAACGACCAATGTGGTAATCAACGTCATAGTCGCGCGCTCCTGATGATGGACATAGTAATGCCCGAAACATGTTGAACTTATAATTGGTACAATAAAATAATAAGAGGCATCTAGTTGCTTTTTTTATTCTTCAGTTATCACAACGATGCACGGTCCATTAAACATCAGATGTAGAGTGAACTTGCAGAATAATAAATAGACTGCTTTGTGTTGCATCTCGTTGGGCAATTATTAATATAAACTGATCTGTGCGGCCACTGTACAGGCATTTTAAAGTTTGTTGCTACGAAGGTACGATGGTAAGTCATGGCAGAGATGAGTGACGTCGTGTCGTTTAAAATTTAGATTTTCATTTCAGACACAAAGTTAAGATAGAGACCTGTTTTTTCCCCCTGCAATCATTGCCAGTGCTATTTAATATGTCAGTCAGTTCGAACTATAGTTTATGTGTCCTTGGTTCGGATCCACAGGTAACCCGGCGTCGCCCGGACGAACTTAATGATTGTGAAAATGGAGGCAAGATTTCATGGTGACTGTGGAAAGTAGAATTCTTAGAGGATATTTAATTTTAGGTTGAAGGGACCGCAATAGAATATGCTACCGCTCTGCTATTCGCAACATTTGGTGAACCCTGTGCTGGGGCGCAACGCAAATAACCCTAAATCCGGTGTAGCCTGAAGTGCACCAAGTTTCATGTGTCAGTTGCGAAAGAAGTTCCTTGTTAATTGTTTCTATCTTTTGTTACTTTTTACGAAAAAATGTGTAAAATATTGTCTATATATTCTACATCTTCTTGTAAATATTAGCGTGAAATAGCTAAGGTGTTATACCCCGGGTTAGCGGGCCCTTACTTGAATCCCGGTGTAAGCTGCCGGTGGTCGGCCCGTCGGCTGTAACCTGTTGATTAAGTTCGGGAGGGGAAAATTCTTGTTATGTCAGTAGAAGATGGTTGAAACGCCTACCCACGAATAGGTTACCGTGAATTGAGACTTCTTTGTTGCCTGCTGAAGAAATGAGTATGGTCTAAACTTCGTCGTGAAAGCCGCAGCTACCTGTCTTACATGAACTTCTTAATAGGACTCTAAAACAATACAAGGATGTTTTCAGTTAAGTAAGACGAACTCCGCCTTATCCTACGATCAGTCTATATATGTATCAAAGCGTGGTAAATTTCCTCCCCCTCCTCGCGTACTCCACCAAACCTCACGTTTCGTAAGGTGTGGCTTATGTCACAGTCTGTAAGTTAGTTGGATGCTGCCCACATGATTGAACATGGACAGTCCTATGACCTTCCGGAATCCAAACATTATGTTGTTCTTAAGTGTGTGTAGTCACATTGAATTGCATGAGGTGTTGGAAGTGATTTCCACCCCTTTATTAAGGTGTGGATAGGCATCATGCATAATATTAGTAATAACATTTGGTAGTCAAATTATTATTCTTACGTGTGCCTGGTCAAGTTCATTAGGTCAGAAATATTTAGACGCTCCAAATTTGTTTTATTAAAATTTGTTTAATAAAAAATCTGGATGAACAAAGAGTGTCAGTTTGCTGTGTGATATATTTTAATTCCTTATCTTTGCAATATGGACAATTGCGTTTATCTTTTCTAATAATCCACATATTTTCTCTTTTAACACTTTCTTTTTTCTACGTCGCTGGGTAATAGTAGCTAAATTTATAAAATCAAATGCTGTATGCAGTTTGCTGTTGAAAAGGGGTTACTAATGGATGAGAGGCACTCATTTCAGTGCCTTTGTTAATCATAACACACCGGTGTTTTAAGGTGTGTCATCTGTTTGTCTTATTTTCAGTACGCTTGCATTTAAACTTTGTCTGTTGTTTGTTCCAAATGCACTTGATTTACCGTTGTGCTTAGTTTTATTTCGTTATTCCTTAAATTATAATTAGATTGTTGTTTAAACGTATAACATGCACATAGACTGAGTGCAGAATGACAAATAGAAAAAACAAAAGAGACATTGTTAAACGAGCTTTTGCAAAACAGGCTTATTTCAATGGAAATCCATGCCGTGCTCTGAAAGCTCAGGTTCTCTTGCTTCGAAACCAGCAGATCGACATCTTGTGACATGGAATGGATGAGCGAACGAGAAGACATGCGTATGTAGATGGTGATTTCATTTTGAAGCCTGTCAAGTCTAGAAAGAATGGAGTTGTAGAATATACGAATTGAGTAGAGAGAAAGAAAAAGAAAGGCGGTTAGAAGTCGGTATATCTAATGTAGGCGTGTCCCTAGGGGCGAGTTTATTCTTACTGAGATCTGTCCGGCTTAGTTCCCTCGTGGATCATTGGTGGCTCTGCAAGACAGGGTGTCTGGTTGATGGCTGCCTGGAGGTGACGGAAAAATTCAATTTCGGAGTCCGGATGCTACGCGACAAGTTGAACCACAACTTTCCTTTCGTAAACTACGAAGGATTTGAATGTGTATACATATGTTTATAAAGAGTAGTTTAATAGGCTATATCACACAATGTGATTTCCAAAATAAAAAGTGTGTTTATAATGAACGAATTGTCCAGAATATTGTCGTCGAAAATATTTTATTGCTGTTTCGTGCTCAAGAAATAGGGGATCAGGGCTTTTATTGTTTTAGGTTGCTAGCCATTTTGCTCTTTGTCTCCTTGTTAGTGCCAGTATAAAACCTCCAAAGAGCCCACAAGTCCTTGGTTGTACAAAACTTTTATTTACTGTTCACCAGCATTCCTACCATTCGCACTAAAGAGCGCATGCCTAGCCTGTCTTGGAATAAATCACAAACGAGTGGATGTATAAATGGGTTAATTTATTGAATAATTGTAATTAAACAAGGTGAGTGTACTAATTGTTATCAGTGTCCTTTCAGTTCATATTTGTGTTTTGAATAACACTTCTTTTCCTTTCTTCTTCTTCTTCTTCTTCTTCTACTACTACTACTACTTCTTCTCTTCTCCCCCTTCTTCTTCTTCTTCTTCTTTTCCCCCATCGAAGCAATGAACGGAGAGCTCCTGCATTAGCAAGGATTGGCAGCTCTTCAAAGGCATCTCCTTGAGCCGATTTAGGTAACTCGATAATGCGGTAAACATATATATAGTCTTATTATCATTCCTCCTTAGTGTAGGTCATGCATCGACTCACGAGCTCTGCGCGGGTTTGGCTAACAGCGGTCCCTCCTTCTACGCAAGATCAAATCGAACTGCACAATGGCGGTGTCTGACAGGTGAGTGTGGCACACTCTTAGCAACGCATTCCTAAAGTTGACAAATCTATGAACAGCCTCCGAAGGTAAAGATGAAATTGACCGTGTTCACAGCATGGAGATGTAGTAAAGTTGCGTAAAAGGAAAAGGAAATTTGCTTTCTTTTAAACTTCGCCGTTTGTAAATTCTATAGTTTGGTATCCACATGTATTATAATACAAAATATTTTCTGGCACTACAAATAGTTGATAACGAGTTACCGTACGTTTTAGTGTATAGTTCTTTGCCTTGGTGTTATTCCGTTTTCAGTTACTCGCCCAGACATCTATTTGGCTAGCACATAAACAATAAATTCCCTCCCTGTAGGATATATGCAGCAGCGAATCAGACACACATTTGATCTATACAAAAAGAAAGCGCAAAACTTCTCTCCTTCCCTTGCCTGTTATGATTTGGCTTACAATCTAACTTTTGAATTGTATTTGCTAGAGTTTATATTTTACCGATTCTTCAGGGCACACGTTACAGCTGGCCGTAACATTGATGCTTTGTGCCTGTGGCTACTGCCAAGCAAGTAGTCTCAGTTGTGCAGTTATGATGCGTCTTCTGCAGAACAGGAAGGAAATGGATGACAGGCAAATGCTTTGATATGAATTGAAGAAAGGTTTTTGTGGTTACTGCAAGATTAGACAGGTTGGTGATTGTCCTTCCAGCTGTCTTGTCATGTCTATTTCCTGCTTGTTGTCGAAGATCGCCCCAAAATGCAGCAACCAATGTATTTAATTCGCCAAAGGAAATCTGCTGTGTGTCTTCTGTATCATCCATCAGGAATTGACACGTGTGCTTCTTATTTTTCATTTTACTTTTACTCTCTCATAAATTTTAATCTTATTATTTTGTGGCGGAAATGGACATAAAGAATAGTGTAAGGTAGTCTTCAGCTACAACAGACAATTACTTTCAGACTATTAAATTAAGCTTCTATCGTATTCTTTAATCCAAGTAATGTGAAGTTAGAAAAATTGCACTTGCATCTTAATGCGTGTCGGTGTAATCAGGTATGTGAAAAAACAATAACCCTAATAGCTTTTATATCAGTATTGTATTCGCTTTACCTAATGAGATACATTTCATATACTCCGCTTTTGTCTTACTATGGCCATAATTATAAAGAGAGATATTTTGTTTTTATTTAAAATAAGTGGTCTTGTTTCTAAGGGTTGAACCCGGGACATTCGAGGCTTGTTGCTCTGAAATTGGGCTTTCAGCCTGGATATCACATATTTTTAAGGCTTTGCAGATGTTAGTAGGATTTTACGCTCTGCTAACCAGCGTGGTCACGGATTTCTCATGTATTCTGAATGTAGGAAAGAATATACGTATATTAATCTCGGACAGCAGCTGTAGGTAAATATAGAAACAACGAGCTGTAAACAATAGACGCACACCTGAGCACATCCCAGCATATGTGCTTACACTGTATGGGTTCGAAAAGATGGATTATCCTACATGATTGAGCTCAAAGTAATACTCGTAGTTGTACTTACAACTTCCACACTTGGGCTGGTCTTGGAATTTCACGGCAATATTCCTACGCTAGCATGAAAACAAGGCTGTATTTATCAAAAATGAAATTGTGTGTTTTGCCAGGTGTTTCGAAGTAATTTAGTATTTAGAATTGTTTAGACCTCTTTGTACCGTATTAAATTTAAATAATTAAATTTTAAGGCGTAAGCTTGCGGTAGATCGCATCGCTCTTTATAAGTTTTTACCTCAATTATTATTCACTTTTTTCAATCAAATAACGATTTTATAGTCAGTAATTTGTGATAAGTAAATATTATTGTCAAACTTCGTTACATCTTAAATTTCTTAATTAGTGAGCATTCATGGACCTAAATATCTGTAATTGTGATTTCTGTAACGGTGGGAAAAAATTTGCAACGTGTGACAGAAGTGACCCCCGAAAGCAGTTTTTTGCATCAGCTACCGGGCGCGAGAAAATAATAGACATAATGACGTCATCGTCGATGCTGTCATCTGTAGTTCAAAAAGGCCTATTAAGTAGCTCAATAATTACTGAATAATTCGACTATGATACGACGCCACTTACTGGTTAATTAAACTGGAAGAATCACTGACCGTGCTCTCCTCTTATTAGTGTGGGAACTACATTTCAGCAGCAGCAGCAAAAGTACTTATCTACCCAATGTCCATATATGGTAATGCACGATCGGCTCTGTTTGCCCTGCAGTAATCTACAATTTCCTTCTGGTTTATTAGGACACATGCCACATAAATCGATATTTGCACTTACGACGTGTATATTGTTAGTGTTACGCAGTATGTGCTGTTCTGAAATGTTCTGCAGTTGTTTCCACCAGACGTCGCGTGTTGTATAGAGTTTCATACAAACACGTTTAGCGAACTATACACTTATCTATATCTATATCTATATCTATATCTATATCTATATCTATATCTATATCTATATCTATATCTATATCTATATCTATATCTATATCTATATCTATATCTATATCTATATCTATATC
>Ga0123357_10007359_pt1 | contig 13594 bp, 11 predicted proteins | sample TergutEmb28metaG_FD_89873 | JGI IMG/M metagenome (GOLD analysis project Ga0123357, IMG submission 89873) | Embiratermes neotenicus P4 segment gut microbial communities from Petit-Saut dam, French Guiana - Emb289 P4 | ecosystem: Host-associated > Arthropoda: Insects > Digestive system > Gut ... | reverse complement strand
TCTTAAATCAGTTTTAAAGTTTTTTTTCCCCTCATTTTATAAAATTTTAGTATTACCATTGGAAACAGAAACATACCCCCTACCCCCCCACCCCCCTATAGTAAATTATTTTCTTTTTGTGGTTTATTTTAAAACTATGTCAGTACCCTGGACTATACAACACTGACGGCAGAAAGATGCATGAATGGTGGGTAGAAAGGACTGAAAGGGGAATGATCATGGCATAACTGATGTTCTGTGAGTATTCCGGTATTTGCCTGGTCACTCTTCAACAGTTCTTGAACTGTTATCCATATGGTTGTAAATTGACTGCTGCACTTACAGCCATTCCATCATGCACTGCTACCATTTTATTTGTTATTGTATGGTTATTAATTACAAAAGATAATTCTGACTGGCTAGTGCACAACTCTGAAATGTATGTGACTACTTAACTAACACGCAAAAATTTATGCAATATGATGACACAATTTACACAACATGAAAACACATTAAATATTTATAATGTATGCTACTCAGGAGGCACAAATATTTGAATCACATTCAGAAGGCACACATTTTGATTGCAAACAGGAGACAACTCTCTTGGCATGGTTTTCCTTGTTTACTCCACAAAAGATATGGGATCATTCTTAAAATGAACTGCAATTACTCCCTTCACAGCTTTTATATTTCTTCATTTTAAAGTCCATCTATATCCAATAACCTCAGAAACTGTGCCAAAAAGTAAAATAATTAAATGATCAGATATCCTGCATGGGAAATTCCCTTGTGCAGCCAAATCCCAATATAGCACCACCCTTGTCAGTGCCTGTGAAAGTCCATGAACAGAAATTCCCTAGTAAAGTGTAATTAAATTTACCTACACGGCATATTGGGGGCACACAGTGGCACAGTTGGTTGAGGCATTGCACTACAAGCCAGAAGGTTGCAGCTTCAATTCCCAATGGTGTCAATGGAATTTTTCATTAATGTAATCCTTCTGGCCACATTGTGGCCCTGGGATCAACTTAGCCCCTAACAGAAATGATTACCAGGAATATTTCGTAGGGAGTAAAAACGGCCTGTGTGTAGGGCTGACAACCTTAACACCTTCATGTGCTGACTGTCTTAAAATCTGGAAGCCTCAACCTCCTGGAACCCTCAGGGTCTGTCCAGGCCTGTACAGCAATTGTTTTACCTCTTACCCAGTATACTGGCACCCTCAATATACCACCACAAACTGCAGTGAAGAAACAGCGGTACAATATTGGGGTTTGACTGTATTTTGCCCATCAGCTGTAAACACTATTTAAAATGGAACATGTACCACTGGTGCTGCTAGTCTGAGTGCTCGGCCGAACCATGTAATCACCAGACACAAAGCGAGCCACTAGTCGCTGAGTTGCCCCCAGAATGCGGGCAGAGTCCCAACCACCAGCAGCTGGATGAGCATATGCTGCCAGAAGTTCCTGTATGTGGGGTTCAAGTGATGCTGGTGCACTCAGGGGAAGAAATAGTCGAATGAAATGCTGGCCTGCATGCCAGATATTGAGACGTTCGTTATGGCCAATACATTGTGAATCAATACATGACAACCCCACTGTGGTGTTTGCCTCATACACATTGTTGCCATCACTGTAAACAGAACAAATAATGAATTCCATACACCAAGCTGTTCTTAATATGCCAACAGTCATGTCAGGATATTCATCACCTTTTCCATAACACAAAAGTTCATTTTTGTGTTGCCAAAAGCGCACCATTATTCTTTATTCTGAGCTATATGAATTCAATCCATATCATCAACACCATCACAATCCGTTTCTTTGAGACAATTTAATATTATTCTCCAATCTAAGCTTATGTTCCAAGTTGTCCCTTCCATTCTGGCTTTACAATTAAAATTCCAAATACATTTTTCATCCCATCCATGCATGCTACATGCCACATCCATCTCAGCTTTCTTTTACTGGTCTCTTAGATTAAATATCCTTCTCAAATAACCTCCATATGTGTTCATCCCTTACAATTAAAAATCAACTTTTTCTGCTCCCCAAAATGTGTGCCCATCTCACATTACCACATATGATCATCCTAATAACATGTGACAAAGAACACAAATTAAGAAGTTCCTTTTTATGCAGCTTTCTCTGTTCTCATATTCCTCTTCTCTTCCAAGTCAAAAAGTTTTCTTCAGATCCCTGTTATTAAACACTACCTACATTTCACCTTAGAATCTTAAGATCACCACTGACAACAGTAAGATGAAAATCACACACTGTAAACATGATCATAAGGGATTATTACTCTTCTATAGTGAAAGTTAGGAATTTAGAATAATGAATGACAAAACAATAAAGCACAATATTTTATTTTATTTAGTGGAAGAATATATTCTTAATTTCATGCATAATTGTTGTTTATAAAACAGTGACAGTGTTATGCATAATATCAAAAAGTTTCAATATAAACCATTTAATATAACGTATGCTTTAAGATAAACATTGGTATATATTTATATATATGTATATATATATATATCATGGTTTCGCTTATACCAAATTTTGTACAATGTATGTGTAATGTACTTAATCAACAAAATTCTGTAAAATCACAGTTGATGAGTTAACTCTGGTAGCTTGCATGATAGGAGGAACCAGCAATTATGAACTACACTAAGTTTGAAATATGCTGGGTTGAATAATACACAGCTGGATGTAATTATATTTTGTATCTGATGCTAGAAAATAAAACATATATTTTAATATTACAATTGTACAACCTCAAATGTGAAAATTTAAATCTGTGTTCTTCATAGAGAGTCACAAGAAAAAATATTTTTGGTCTTTACTTTGCTGAGTAGCTCAGTTATGGTTCTGGTGGTTGTTTTTGTTGTTATTGTTGCTGTCATTGTCATCATCGTCGTCGTAGTCGTCGTCATCGTTGTTGTTATTGTTGTTGTTGTTAAGAAAACTCTTTGCAAATTTTGGTGGTATCAGTTTTCACTAATTTGGCTGTTACACAGTGTACTGCTACTGAACCAAGCCATCTTATTTAGGCATGTAGCTACTGCTTTGTTCTTTAATTACACTGGTCAACACACAAAATGTATCCATAACCAAAATAGTTGATTCCTCTTCAATTCAACGTGCTGAAACCAAATATGGCCTTAGAATTCAATTCTTGGCTCTAGTTGTCATGTGATACATGAAGTGTGGGTTAATGCGTAAAATAGTTATTTGAGAAGGGATATGTGTCAGCACTGCACTCCCAAATGATGAGTAATGATTTCCGTGTATCATAAAAGGCATGAAATTCTAGTTCATTTCTTTAAAATGGAAAGGGGCCTTGTTACTTGCACTGATATTGATGGCCTGACGCAAACACTCAGTATTAACCACAATCCTCTGGACTGGCGACTCTTTACAGACTCGTCTAAGTTGAGTCTCAAAGTACTTCTCCTTCACAATGGCAACACCCTACCTTCTATTCCTGTTGGTCATTCAGTGCATAATAAGGAGTCGTATGAGAACATAAACATTCTGACGGAAGCCATTAATTACGATAAATCAAGTGGCAAATCTGTGGTGACCTAAAGTGATTGCCTTACTACTTGGACTACAACATGGATTCACAAAATATTGCTGCTTTATTTGTGAACGGGACAGCAGAGCTCGGCCTCTTCATTACTCAAGACAATATTGGTCTGCCAGAAAATCTCTGGAGCCAAGAATCATGAATATGGAAAATCAGCCACTAGTGGAGCCGAGTAAAATTTGTTGCCATCCATACATTTAAAGCTTGGTCTGATGAAAAATTTTGTAAAGGCCATGAATCAAGAAGAAGCTGCCTTTACTTACTTATGAGAAAAGTTCCCCATACTAAGTGAGGCAAAACTGAAGGAAGGTATTTTCATTGGTCCACAAATACAAGACCTTATCAAGGACGAATACTTCAACAAACTCCTTCAAGGTGACAAAAAGTCGGCTTGGGACAGTTTTAAACTTGTAGTAAAAGGATTTTTGGGAAACAGAAGGGCTCAAAACTGTGAGGAGCTTGTAAACAACCTTTTGCAGAACTACCAGAAAATAGGCTGCAACATGTCACTAAAAATACACTTCCTTCATTCACATTTGGATTTTTTCCCGGAGAATTGTGGTGCAGTGAGTGATGAACACGGAGAACATTTCCATCAAGACATTTCTTCAATGGAGAAGAGATATCAAGGGAAATGGAACTGTGCTATGCTCGCTGACTACTGCTGGATGTTGGCAAGGATGCCCCTACCATATAATACAAGCGACAGGCAAAATGGAAAAAAAAACATGATTTTGTTTGTGTTAAGTAATGAACTTACATGGAAAAAAAACAGTGTAGATGTTCAATTTATGTTGTAAATATCATCTCTAAACAGAATATGTCTACTAAACACATTCTTTTCTAGTGAATAGTATTTAGTTTTTTATTTAAACCACCGTTCCGTATAATACTTCAACCTATTTCGTAAAATAACATAGTGTAGAATAATTTTAAAACTAGAGCCAAGTGATCTTTTTATGTCCCTTTTCTAACTTCATAGATGCAAACAAATAAATTAATAACATATTCATCACAGATATAAAAAAAATTGAAATTTGTTGTCCAGTGTTAATTGACTGTTTCTTGTTTTTTTATATACAAGTGATGGGAGTTGTAATGCAATAATTCCAGGTACAAGTCAGTACTGGTTACATGTGTATGTATCAAATATATATCAAAGGACAATGTACAATATAACAGCAGTATACTACAATTCATTATTTATCTGAAAACTATCAGTTGTCACTTCTGGTTCATTTAAAGTATTACTCAAAGCCCACGTAGCAGACTGTCCACATACAGAGCTGAGTAGCAGCAGGAAGTGACAAATTTTAGTTTGCACATAAAATAAGGACTTGTCACTTTGTCGTTGCTGCAAAACAATGTGCTAGTATAGTACCAAGTGATTAATTTTCTTGTGACAATGACTGTCCATGGCACACTCTGCATCTGTCTGACACTGCACTTACCTTCTTTGTGACATATCATTGTCAATAGTACAATCTGCATCCGTCTCACACCCTGGTTCACCAACACCCAAGTCATCAACATCTGATAATTTCAAAGTCCCTCCAACAAGAACAAACTGTTGGCGACGAAAATCATTCATCGAGAGTGATCCAAGTGGAGAATGAGCCAAATGGTGAAGAATTTGTGCAATCCCTAGTGCAAGCTGTAAATAAACATTGAAATAATTAACATCTTTCTCATAAATCATACTATTACAGTAAAGTATTTAAATGCACATGTCTACCATATCCCTCAATGTCATACCTTTTCTGACTTAAGAAAGAGCAACTAACGTGAAACTGATTTTTTCCTACTTATTTAATATAAAATCTGTGCCAGTTATCATAGATGAAAGTGATATGTACATAGCACACTATGAATCTTTATTTTGTGAAGAGATAGAGGTTAAGTGACAGTTCAAGTTTCAGACATCTTTAAAAGCAGGGGAATTGCTCACATTAGCTACTGGATGAAAGGTTGAGTGGATTATAGAGTCAATGTGAACATGGAGTGATGAGAAAAATTTCTAATATATCATTTAAAGATTGGACCTCAGTCAACAGTTGAATTATCAATAGCACACGAATGTGATCATAATTTTGTGTGATTCTCTTCACAGTCTTAAGACAGTAATATCAAGATATCAGCATTAGAGCAAAAACATACACAGTGCCATAACCCAGTGACGAAATCAGCAGTGGTATTAACACATGAAGTTTATGATAATAAGCATTCAGTATGACTGTAATCATGCCACATGCTATTATCATGCTTAAACGCAGAAAATTATTTTAGGTTCTGTATATAAAACAGGTTATGTTATTTAACAATGCTGTCAATTTCTAAGATTATATAACATACACAAAAGTGGTTTTTGGAATACAGTATATTAGTCTCTTAATTTACATAATTATTACAACGCTCTCTCTATTCTTTCCTCAATGACCTGAAAATGAAGGTAGCTGATGAACAGCAAGTAGATGATAAATAGTAACATCGGTAAGATAATCTAACACTGAATTAAACAGCTGCCATGTATTTTTAACCTCAAAACCAGAAGGGCCAAAGACGTGCAATTTCTGTAGCAAGCCTATGTTTCCAACTAATAATTTGAACACCAACAAAATATATAAAAGGGGATTAATCTATATGACTATGTTGTCTTTACAGTTTATTTTCAGGACTTGTCTTTCCATACTGTAACATGATCTTCTACATCTTTCCGTTTTCTGGTGCAGAAAGATCTTTAAAGTCAGCACAAAGCCTGCTGAATTTCCATAAGAAAACTACTGTGATTACCAATATTGCTGTTCAGTTTAGAGCACAAATATTACTGAGAAGAAAATCTATACACCTGCAAAACTGTTTGCCTTGAAAAATCAATTTTGTCAAAAATACCTACCATCAGAACACTTAAATTTCTGGAAAAACAGCTACATCTATAGTAAGACATTCAACTCAATAGAATAAAAGTATGGACCAAACCATAAGTTTCTTTGTTATTTACTGCAGCCATCTTCCATTCATGTTTGAAATTATGTGCTAATGTACATCAAAACAGACTAGTAAGAGTTATTGTTTGAAGAACTGGGTCCATATTTCTTGTGTAACAAGGAATACGTAATGAATATCTTGTCTTGCCCACCAACAGCACTCTTCCTTCTGTTTCATATTATAAGCCTTCCACCAAAGTACTAATGCAGTCCATACCCTCAGTCTGTCCTCCCATGAGAGTTGCAGCAGACGTACAGTGTCTAAAGGATCTCCTAGTTCTGTTACCATGGCAACTGGACCCACTGCATCAGGAACACAAGACCCCAACACCTGAAAATTATCCAAAAGAAAATGAGATTATAAAATGATTCTCACAAGTCATGATTCTAGGCATAATTTAATTTAATTTTTTCACTTTCACTAGTTTTACAAGAGGAAGGCATCAAAGGCGACTTTCCAAGGCATGTGCAGCAAGGGTGTGAGTAATTGCCTAACCTCAGGTTACATCCTACTCAGGTGCATATTCACCTTTGTTGTCAAAACTTCCCTCCCACTATAACATTACCCCCAGCAGTTAATTTGGTATTGTGAACATTCTTCAAACGTATGTGAAGCCCTTTTTTTTTATAGGATCCATTCCGTTGTGTTATTTAATATTCAATAAAGTGGTTTATTCAGTCTTAACACAAAATCAATATATAATCAATATTACATAGTTTTGGCTACATGTTTTGATTTTACCAAACCATCTTCAGGCCAATATTCACTCTATGGAGGTACATTCAGTCTGTACATACATTGTGGGACCTCATAGTGCTTACAGAAAATCATACCAGTTTAAAATTTTAATTTCAAGTTTAAAATCTATTGACAGAATGAATTTTTTAAAAACATATGTAAGTATTCCTATCAATGTGAAGGTACTTTCATAGTAAAACTTATGTCAACTTATATACATATCAAGTTGATTTAGAACTCCTGTCAAATGGGTCTTCAAATAAGGTTGTGTTACCCTCTGTGTATACATGCATGTAGTTGGAGCCAAATTTTTGTCACATGGCTGTGCATATATTCTTAATTTTGAAATAACAATTTTTATTACACGTATACTCAAGCCATCCTATAGGAGGTCAAGTTCAAGGCTCTGTGCACACACACAGTATAAACTTACATCAATTCTATATACGTTTACGTGATATTAGTTTATACTGTGTGCATGTACACAGCCTTGAACTTGACCTTCTATAGGATGGCTTGAGGATACTTGTGACAAAAACTGTTATTTCAGAATTAAGAATATATGGACAGTCATACGAGAAATATTTGGCTCCAATTACATGCATATGTATACACCGAGTGTAACACAACCTTATTTGAACGCCCATTTGACATGAGTTCTAGGTCAATTCGATATGTATATAAGTTGTAAATGATCCTTGATTTGTTCGTTGGCTAGATCATTCGGCTTTGCACCTCCTCCGTAATATACGTAACTTGAGGTGTGAGGATCGGACCGCTAGTCTGTCCAGCGGTGAGAATGTCTTATTTCAGGGAATATGCGTGGTAGGCTCAAGGTAGCCATGGACAAGTATGACGGTATTAACGGGTTTAGGTATTATTGAAGGTGTTACCACTTATTAGTTTAATTCACTTCTGTTATTTCTTCTAATTCTTGCGTAGGTTACTTATGGTTATAAACATCACCAGTACACTCCTTTTACACATAGCGGCTTATATCTGAGTTTCCTTGATTACTTCCGCACACACTAACGGTCTAAACACCACTAACTACAATATGCTCTCTACTTCGAATACCAAGGCCGGTGCCTTTTGTCCTTGTATACCTTCTCTCCTTTGTGGCTTTCGGAACCCCAGTGTCCCAAAATCTCTTTGACATGATGGAGCCACCCGCAGCTAAGACTTTCACCCTTTTTACCCCACGTTCATCCTTTCATCTAAGACCAATGTACTGTTACAAAGTTGACACGGGTTTTACTATGAAAGTACCTGCGCACTGATAAGAATACTTACATATGTTTTAAAAATTCATTGTGTTAATAGATTTTAAACTTGAAATTAAAATTTTAAACTGGTATGATATTATGTAAAGATTATGGGATCCCATAATGTATGTACACACTGAATATACCTTGCCCCTAAAGATGTTTTGGTAAAGCCGAAACATGTAGCCAAAACTGTGTATTGTTGATTTTGTATTGATGTTGTGTTACGACTGAATAAACAACGTTACTGTATGTGAAGCTGTTATTAAGAACGAAGAGCATTCTATATGTGTATTAGTTAGGGAACAGTAGGTATAATTTGCAGAACATCAGATATAATGGTTAATGAATATATTATCAGCATCAAACTTTTTGATTAACACAATGTAAGGCGTAATAATGTCTGACATACATAAAAAAAAAGTTTATTTTAAAACCTTGCATTTTGTTAATCCCAGAGTCTTGTCACTTCTGAATTCACATTTTGTCTATTTCTCTTCCACCTACCCCACCTACCACCATGTGTTTGTGTGTAGGATAGTGGTAAGCTCCAGTGGCCAAATTTAGGACATCCATAGTAGCTAGCATAATATTAAACCAGTAATTTCACTACTCACTGTTTTAAATTTATAAATACCAAAGTTTATTAATCCATCATAATATCAAATTATATGGTCTCACCATCTCTTACAGTACTTCAAATAAAAATTATGCTTTCTCTACAACCAGAACGTTGCTTATTACACACTCATTTTAACATTCTGAGTGCACGTCTTTGGGACAACACATTCAGTTCCACTCAGAGTATCCTGTAACAATCACACAATATAATTGTGAAACCAAACACATGCCTTCTGCTCCTTGCATGACAAATAAGTGAATAAATTTCATTTAATCAAAGACTTACTAGGGAGAATTAATTAACTGGCATGCTGTTTATTGAAAATGCCCTCCCACTGTGTTTGGGTTCAGGTAATGTGTCATGATCCAAATTATTCTAAACAATAAGAGAAAATCTCAACTTCACTCTCAACATTGACATGCATTTCTCCCAGTACTGCAGTTTTCTCTGCCTGTATCATCTCCCCAGTTCTCCATATTCATATTCATTCATCTACCACTGAGGTTACTTATGCTACTTACTGACAGTAACACTAAATAAACTACAAAAATATAAAGTCCGTATAGTTGCTGGGTCTGACTAGGTACAACTTTACTACCATGAATGTAATGTGTATCTTTCAAAAACTGTATTAACTATTCTATTTAATATTACTTAGTGTGCAACACATTAGACAAAAACAAACAAAAAAAATAAATTATGAGAAGAATTAAAAATGCATTCTCTCCATCAAGTGATGCAATCTGCAGGACCAAAACTGACAGTACTATAAATAATAATTACACAAGTTATTGATCACATATACGCAAAATTTATGCCAGCATAATTTCAAATATAACTGAAAATTAAATCAGAAGAAAACTTTATACCATCAAACACAAGTTCATGAGTAAACAATCTTGTTTATACTCAGTCTAGTAATATGTCTTGGCTTTGCAAACAAGCCATCATCAGAACAACCTTTACACAAACCTTAAAATTGCAAACATGTCACATAAATTGAAAAATGTCAAGTTTATGTTTTTATATTTCTTGTAAAATTTATGGTGATGGTGGCTTGTTTACAAAGCTGAAACATGTTCCTAGATTTAGTGTTATGAGGCTGTTTACTAATCAAGTTGTGTTTGATGGTATAAAGTTCTTTTTCAATTTAATACAGAAGTACAATGGGATGTCAAATACCAAGCTAACCTCCTAATACAGAGTGAAAACTCTATTACCTTATGCATTATAGGAATTATGCTATAGTGAAGAGAAATGTTGAGGGCTTGACCTTTAATCATTCTCCCTTAATTATTGTGAATTTCTCTTCCTTACGAAAAACACAAATCTTTCACTTGAATCTCAATTTCACATTTATTTCAACATAGTTTCCTAGCTGCATCTTTTCAAAGCGTCAGACGAGGTTATATCACAGTACAGACTATGAAGGGAAAGGTAAAGTAAAAGGTAAAGTTCACCCTAGAACAGGCCACGAAGGCCCAGAGGAGGAGCAGGTGTATAGCTCTACTCTTCTTCAACCTCGGCGTTAGATGGGGGTGGGTGGTCAACGCCACGCCCCGGCCGCTTTACCCCCGGGAAAGACGCAGTAACTATTGTATAGGAGGTTGGTTGGACCCCAGGGCCTTTCTGGACGGGTGCGGAAAATTTCGTCCCTACCGGGATTCGATCCCTGGACCGTCCAGCCCCTAACGAGGCGCTACACCGACTGCGCCATCCCGTCCACTGTGCAGATTGCGAAGTCTAGTTAATTTTCTTGCTACTTCCAAGGATAACGCTGTCTTCCTTCAACATCAATCTTCACTCTAAGCGTCCCATTGTTCCTTAATTTGTAATTACTATGCTTCCTAGAAATTCCTCTCTCAGTATATTTATATTATTCATATCATTCGTTCTTCTAGACAGAAAACGAGTCGGTTCGAAAACAAGTCAATCAGTGTGCTGCCTCTGCTTACTTCTCCCAAGTGGAACAGAAACTCATCCAAGGAAAACTCTATGGAATCTAAAATGGCAATAAAATCTGTCGAAGAGAGTAGTTCATAGGTATGTATACTGTGCACGTATTTGTGTATGAACAGGTGGGTGCATAGTTGAGAGAAGTGTCAGAACTGTGCATCCATTACCCATCTTGTACTCTTTGACCTAACAATCCTAACAATATATGGTGATGAGCAGAACTATAAAAGTCGCTCATTATGGAACAATCTATTCTCCAAAAATTAAATTAAAATGGTTAAATTTATGTTAGCCACAAGGTGGTTGTTAAATTTCAATTCAAATTATGTGAATGCTGCAGTAGAGAATTCGGAAGGCTCCGGCTTCACTGAGACAATATAACGCACACATTGAAAAGCATCATTCAAACAAATCAAGAATTAATGTAATTACGCGTTAATGAGTTACGACCAGGAACAATGAAAAATTATTAGTGTTCTGGTAACTAGCACAGTAAATTTGTCGGGGATGGCAGAAAGGGTGGTTCGTTTATTCATTGTGCTAATTCGTTGTTTCTAGGAAGAATGTTGCATCGCACTGCATTATACCATTACGCTTGTGTAATCCAATTGCGGGAAAGTTACAAATACAAAATCAAGAAATGGCAGAAGATGGCTGATTATGTTGCGTTACATGTCAAATGTTTTGAAACATACAACTTACATCAAAGAAATTATACCTTCATATCCTTACACCAAAATGGACACTGTGAATGATGGAATTTTTGAAAATCACTGCAACCAAAAGAACTTTGAGTGGGTCAGTCCGCACCAACGCAGGCCACAGTCTCTTCCTTTTTGGTCAAGAGTGTCGAGGCCACAAAGACTCCTAAACCAAGTCTGCTTAGATGCAAGAGCAACTTAATATTTTTACATTTTGTACAATTTCAGTAGGTTTATTAAATAGGAAATACAGTGTTAAATAAAGAGAGATTTTCAGTATGCTACAGTTCGCCTGATACAGAAGACATAATACAATGGAGAATATGAATGGTTGTGGAAAATAAAAAGCACCTACGTAATTCTGATGGGGAAAACTCTTGAAAGGTAGCCACTTAAAACGTGAAAATGAAAAGAAAATGGATGTTAGGAAAATAGGCTTCAATGATATTAAGTGGACCGAAATGTTCCTAACTAGTTTCAATGTCGAAATCCAACATTATCTGTGTTTAACTTTACAACAGACCTGCATTTATTGACTTGCACGATTATATGAAATTGCAAGACTTCAGAGTACAGAATGCACAATTTAAACTCTTTCAGGTGTTCATAACAAATCTTCTTTAGTTTGAACCGTAATGTTTCCCTTGAGAAATAATTATCTATAATAAAGACGGGGTAAAATGTAATTTTTTGTCGTTTGTTTGAGTACCACACCCCAAAAACATATATGAGAATAAAAGTAAAACCCCACGCACTGTTAATATTGATACTGTAAGTAATAAGATAGTTTCTCGCTTCGGCCCCTTTAACCCCTCTCTCTCTCTCTCTCTCTCTCTCTCTCTCTCTCTCTCTCTCACACACACACACACACATCCGGTGTCCGTTGGACAGAAAGTTGGATGAGTCGCAGATCCAGTCATGAAGCGATTACTATCATCCAGGCCACTTTCTATATTAACTTGCACTAAAATTTTTATAATAATGACAATAGATACAATCTAAGGCTCAAACACAGCTGCTGATTAATTGATATTCTCTCGTTTGCCATGCACATGAATACCTAATGCGCAATTGTCATCGAAGATGTGTTATGCCGTACACCTGCGGTCGGTACAGTGCCATCGCCAACCTCTAGCATTTCGGTACAACTAGAAATTACACATCCACATGACACCTGTGAGGCTAATCAATCATCGTTCGTTCTGTCTGGCTGTCCTGTGCGTGACGCTACAGCTGCCCGTGCACATAATATTACAGCATGCAACATGGGAAGTTATAAATATTTTACAGGGTTGGTTCAAAGTTGTACTGCCACAACATCATCAGCATCATCATCAGATGGAATTATGGACAGAAATTCTGAAATGACATATTCACAGTTAGAAATTACACGTAAGATGATATGACTTATACGTGAATAAGAATATTACCATAAAATACGTTGTTCATTACATTGCCAACAAAAGTGGACTTGTACACCGTCTGAAATGCAAGGTTAGGATTAATTTCCTCATCTGGAATTTTTCATATTTAATAATGTAAGACGTCAAGTTAGCAGACATTTCAGGGACAAAAAGAAGGCATATCTGAGAGCTAAAATTGTGGAACTTGAAACTAACAGTAAGATCCAAAACATTAGGGACTTGTATAGGGGCGTCAATGGCTTTAAGAAGGGGTACCAGCCTCGATGTAATATAGTGAATGATGAGAAAGGTGACTTGGTGGCAGACTCCCACAGTATTGTGGCT
>Ga0123357_10007357_pt1 | contig 13594 bp, 6 predicted proteins | sample TergutEmb28metaG_FD_89873 | JGI IMG/M metagenome (GOLD analysis project Ga0123357, IMG submission 89873) | Embiratermes neotenicus P4 segment gut microbial communities from Petit-Saut dam, French Guiana - Emb289 P4 | ecosystem: Host-associated > Arthropoda: Insects > Digestive system > Gut ... | reverse complement strand
CGTAACACGCCTGCCTGGCTGCTCCGCCAGCAGACCTATGAGTAGATAAGAATCCCAGCTGACAGCTATCGTTCTTGGACCACAAGGAAGTCCACAATTTTCAATTGCCATTATCTCCCAAACAGTTCAACTTTGGATATAGGTGTTTTGGGTTATATCGGTATAGTATAACATAAGGAACACCCTCCCGAAGTCTGGTCCGTTCCTCCTGTTACACCCCGTAGAATCCCACTCTTCACCCTGTCCATGTATTAAAAAATGCAGGATTGTATTGAACAACAGGCTTTGGAAAGGGGTGATGTTTAAAAACTTATGAGGATTCATGGGGCAAAGCAAAGCAATACAGAAAATAAGCTGTTTGACTGCTTTGCCATATTAGAAAGTAAAATACCCAGTGGATGGCCAGAAGTTGAAAATGTAAGCTGATGAAATAGCCATGAAAGATGGGCATTGATTTTAAATGCTTCAATGGATGGCTACAGTGATTCAAAGAGAGAGAGAATATTACAAGGCAGTCAATGAGTAAAGCATTTGCTTCAGCATATGTTGATTTGGCAGATATGTGGTGAGAGCATACTGACACAGTATGCCCTGAAGGACATTTTCAATCTCAGTGAAATGAAATTCATTATGTGCAACCAAAGAGGACTCTGGCATTAAAACAACATAAGTGTCAGCAAGGGAAAAACTGAAAGAGTGATGGTCTAACCTTGCAATGCTGATGGCAGTGTATCCATTAAATACCAGCTACTGCTTGAAAAGTTTGAGGCATTACTCATGTCATTACAGGTCATCCAAAAATGAATGAGTGACTGACTGGATGATTTTTGAAATTACCGGCCTGGTGTGATTATAATATAAGTAAGGAAAGAAAGACCATCCGTTCAGCATCAGGAACTTATTCCTTACATAAAAATATTACAGAAAATGATGTACATCATATGACATTTCTATGAACAAGTGTGAGATCTCAATCTTTCACAATGTACACGTACACTGTTGAAGTTTAAGTTGCAATTGAGAGTCTTTCTATTTCCTTATGTGACTGGAAGATTTTTTAAAGAGGGACTGGTTTCATATTAAAGAAACATGGCTTGCCAAAACAGGAATGTGCTTCCGGTAATGGATCAGTGTATTGCCCACAATGAGGGCATTACCCTGAAGCATGTGCATCTCTTCTACCTACTGCCAAACATCACCATCTACATGCAAATACTAGACCAGGCCCTCATATGCTATATGCAACAAGTGTACCGAAGGTGTGTATTATGTTTCCTTCTGTGTGAGAAATGGACAGGAATGTTACCGCAGAAGACATAAGAAAATGGAACATCTTGGATGCCATGTGAGGTGTTTCTGTGGCATGGAAATCCATCATGCCTGCAGTAATTCAGAATTTCTTTGTGAAAAGTGCTGTTGGTACTCCACTGCTACACTGACTGCCCCACTACTTCTAACAGGTTTCTTAATGTAGACAATCTGTGCCTACCATTGGTGATCAGCCAACAAGTCTGGACAGTTCTGGCTCTGGCCATGCATCTGAGAGGCAAGAAAGAGGAGAAGACTACTTCCTGCCCTACCATCTTACAAAGATGTTCTAATGGCACTGTCAGTGCTAGATTTGGTAGTAAATTCAGAAGAGGAAGATAACACAATGGTGATGCTATGGATAAACATTAATTCCAAATTAGTCTGGGAATGCCATCAATCCTTGGTGAAAATGGTAGAACATAACAGGATCCAACTGGTATGGGTGCCTGGACATAATGGAATTGATGGAAATGAAAAAGCTAATCAATTAGCCAGGATAGACTGTTTGCATCTACTCAAAGGACCTGAGCGTGCAATTGGTATATCTACAAAGGTTGCCAGGGTGGTGAGCAAGGACTGACAAGCAGGAAACATGAGGAGCATTAGCAGTCCATCAGTGGACAAAGGCAGGCTAAGGGCTTTCTTGATAAACCCTCTGTGAAAAAAGATGGGAAATTGCTCAGACTGACCACAGACCATCTAAGAATACTGACAGGGTGCTATTAGGACAATGTCATTTAAACAGACATTTATTTAAACTAGGGTTGGTAAACAGTGGGGGCACATGGTGGCGCAGTTTGGTGAGGCACTGCGCTACAAGCCGGAAGGTTGCGAGATCAATTCCCGATGGTGTCATTGGAATTTTTCATTGACATAATCCTTCTGGCCACACTATGGCCCTGGGGTTGACTCAGCCTCTATCAGAAATGAGCACCAAGAATATTTCCTGGGGGTAAAGGCAACCGGTGTGTAGGGCTGACAACCTTACCACCTTCATGTGCTGACTGTCTTGAAATCTGGGAGCCTCAACCTCCTGGAACCCTCAGGGTCTGTCCAGGTCTGTAATGGGATTGCTTTTACCTTGGTACACAGTACTGAGTGTGATGCAAGCAGGCATCTGAAACAGCCTCACAAGTTTTTTGTAACTGTGTAGGTTTGGTAGCCTGAAAGGACCAGGAGTCTGTGTTGACAATTTTTGAAACCAGGTGACTTAGAGGAAATCTCTGTTAGCACGATACGCACATAGGATCAAGTGTGGTTGAAGTGCATGTGTCACTAAAGTGCCCACCCTTCTTGTATGCTATTCTATTCTAAGCTATTGATAAACTAAACACTTCAGTGCCTAAAGTATATAAAAACAGCCTGAAACAATGGTCACTTGATTCCTATTTTAAGTATCAATAAAAACAGATATAAGAATGATAAACGCACTGAATTGTTGTGGGCTTGTTTTCAGTGTGTAAATCATATTACATTATGTTACAGGTGTGCAGAAAAACAAATAAAAGAAAAAACGAGTTTATTATTATGCTTCTATATAAAAGAATTATAGATTCAAATGTTATTTCATTATTTTAATTAACTAACCTAATACAAGGTAAGTGCACATTGTAAATTGGATTATTCAAAACTGTATAACTTGAAGTGCAATTTGGACCTGGGCATCTCAAATTAACGAAGTTTTACTGTACCATGCTTTATAGGGCAGATTCAACACAATACTCACCCAGGAACTGAGGAGTTCGAACCAAGTCAATAGGGGGTGGATCCAAGGCAGAATAGTTGCGGTATAACACCGTAATGTCAGCTGGGTTTAAATTGTTGCGTGACAGCATTGATGTGAGAGCCTGGCATGCTTGCGGAAACCTTGCAGCACCATTCAGTGCCATCGTGATGGGGGTCACATCATGTTGGCTGTTACAACAGAGAATTATAAAATGGTTAAAAATAAAAACTTAACACACATTCTAGCCTTCAGCAACAGACATGAATTATTTATTACATTCATGCTCTGGCCACTTTAACCTCAGTACCCACAAGGCAGCGATTTAGGTGGTAATCACATGTAGTCCTCAAGAGGCATTTTCACTGCAGGAGAGAGCAGAATCAGACAAAGTTCTATCCATTTTAGATACTGGGAGGCAAATGGTCTGTTTTGAAACTATGTAATGAGGAATGGCCATCACCAGCTTCTAGTGTGTGAGACTGCACTTTTAACTAACATACCTCTGATACTTGAATCCTTGAAAAGCTGGAACACGGATACTGTTGGCATGTGACGTACAAAGTATAAAGAATCCATTAAACAATAAATGAATAACTTGACTTCCAGGTATAATTTTAATAAATATGCAATTTAGCCATGCACTTCCGTGCACAGTTTACACTGGTACAAATTTCATCCACTTAAAATTTGCCCAGTATAATTTCAAAGTTTTGCAGTCACCATGTCTGGTACAAAAGAAGTTAGCTCAGAGTTACGGACCTAACACAGTACATTCCATGTTTGTAAGCTGGTAAAAGCACAGCTAACTTACAAAACATTGTTTAAAAAAAATGATGGAAGAAGGGCAAATATACATGTCAGTTTAATAATACACCTTTGTCACAAACCGTTATGTCTCTGACAAAAAAACTGAAACTGCTGTGACGGATATGTATGGGGACAGTAAAGTACATAATAATTAACATCATTTAACAAATTCACTGCTTACTTCTGCTGTGCACAGTGAGTAATCTCCTGTGATAGTCGCTTCATGTTGGAGCCACCCTTGGGCTCCTGGGACAGGACCTGCAGCAGTACCTGACTGTACACATATGTATGCTGTCCATGACATACCATTTTCTGCAACACATTTGTAATATCATGCAAACAAATGTTCAACAGACTCACATGGACAAACAATTACTCCAAAAATGAAGAATGGGAAAATAATGCAAAAAAGAATGGCTAAAAAAAGTGACTGTGGCATGGAATTACACAGTTGTGTCATATTACAATGAAAAGAGCACAATGACACTGGAAAAAGAAAAAAACTTATCTAAACAGAGACACAAGAATGATTATGGCTCTTGGATCCTAGCTTCTTCCTCCACATCACATACAGTGAAACTCATTTGAGATGGCAACATACAAGATATTCCCCACTTTAGAATAATTTAGTTCCAACATTTTTCTATATGAGAAACATACAATTTGTTCCTTTAATACATTTTCCACTTAAAATAACTTCCTACCAAAAATGTATCTCAAAAGCATAAAAAGTTCACAACACTGAGAACTTTTTACCCCTCCTATACATTTTTCACACCACAGTCTTATACAACTTCCCATGCTTCTGTCCATTTAGTTTGTTTCAAACACAATTATGAAATGACACCCTCACATCCTGCATGGCAACCTCCATGGTACTTCACAGGATGTGACATGTTACTTACCTCTGATGTGTGCCATCTGTACTACTACCATATAACAAATTTCAGTAAAAATTGTGAAACATGATCCTTCTGTCATTGCATATAATTGTAACTGTTGATCTGAATGCTCCATGGCACTGAGAGCACTGAATTTTTCATCAGTGATGTGGATTGGCAGCCACAACAATGGACATCATCACATGTCTGTTGACTATATTTAACATGTATGTACTATTCAAATGCAGCTCACTGGCTCAATGTCTCAACATCTGTATACTGTGAACCTACCAAATATGTTTAAGTCTTCATTCCTATGCCTTTTACCTCTTTGGTACTGAATGCTACTGACTGGTTACATGCAATGTGATGCTCAAATGCTGAATGTGGTGTCTTGGCAACAGGCAATTATGGCTGTTGTTATTCTGGGTTCAGGCAATAAACAAAGCATTTAACTCAGGCACAAGAGTCAAAATCATTGAAATTTCATACGTTCATTCTGTACACTGTGTTTTCACCATCCTACATTGTGCACAACAAGTACCTTAAAAAAGGCTGCACTTATTTTTGAAGATCCAATGGACACAAATTCTGAGAACCAACCACTGATACTGATGCCAGGGGAAATTAATACTTTGATACGAGTAACCTTGTCCCACTGCCCCGAACTGTAACATTATATTGGTGCAGTTCATTTCCCCATGTTTTCTCTACATGATACACGAAACCAAGACGTGCACTGTGTTGTACAGTCCAAGGGGAAACATTGGTTTTTATTTTGACACACAGAGGGTGACACTCTATCAGAAATTGAATTCAGGATTCATGTATCGAAAAAGCTGTTAAAGTCTCTGCCAAATTGTTAGGCTACACGCTATTTAGGAGCTTAATATGTGCAGCGTGGTTAGTGTAACTCCCACCACAAAATTTTGCATAATGACCAGTATTTGGTATTTGGTATTACTGATAGTTGAAGGGGGAAGTAAACAGACAGAGAAAAGAAAGGAAGAAAGAAAGGAATCAGGTTAGCAACATGTTAAGACAAAGTTTCTTCAAAATCTATTGGTTTAAAAGTTATTAGCATGAACAGACACACAGACATGATGAACCACACATCTATTTCTCTGTATAAACCAAGGACAATAGGCTAAAGACAGAAGTATTTCAGGCTACAAGGCACATGATTCAACTTATTAACATACTGTATGTAAACACAGAATAAGTCTAATGTCACTCACGGCACACTCCAAAATACTGTTTTGCCAGTCTTCTGAATTCTGAAGGAAGCTTGAGATGGTAGTTTTGAGAACACGAGAAAACACTTCAATCTGCTGAGCAGCTGTTGAAATGCTGGTGATCTCTCCCTGAAATCCTGCATCAGATATCAGCTGTAAAAAACAAAGCACTATTATACCACAGTATGACCTGCTTATGGTAGAATCTTAGAGGACCTCAAACATTTTCTCCTTTGACACAACCACTTACTTCTAGATATATACTGCACAGTAAATATACAATGTCCTTATCACTCAAATCCCACAGTGGAACTTTTTTGCCAGAAATATATTCAGCAGTACAGGTTCCCTCCTGTCTTGTTGGGCATTCTTTATGAAGTGAAAAAGAATGCCCTATGTGAATACTATGTCTGTCCAGACCTAGTATCAGTGACTACACTGTTTGTCAGATTTTAAGGAAGGTTGGTATGAGAATTCTTTATAAAAAGTTATGATGCAAGCACATGTTTCATGAAAACTGGCTTTATGACAATCATACTTCACTTCAAGGTGTAAAAGAATCACCACTGGTACTTTCCACATTTCTTGACTGATTTGGATGATGTTTGGTACAGAAGATCTCGGCATAATGCTGATGAGCAAATGTGAATTCTGTAAAAATTGGTTTAGTGAAAGCCATTTTTACTTATGGACATAAGTAAAATATTGCCCATATTTTCTACATTTTTGTCTGATGTAATGAATGGAATTTAAGAAGGGTTGCATATGAAAAGTTATAATTGGTCATCACCAACAACTGACATTTAGCATTTCAGCATCACACTGCATGACCAATTGGTAATGTTCAGCACCAAGAATGATGGGCATACATACATTACTGTCAGTATTTTCCACATTTATTGTCCAAATTGGGTAAAATTCAGTAAAATAAATCTGCACATGTAGTGTACTCTATGCTACAGGTACTACTACTACCTCATCATATCTGACCTCTTGTGCTACCCTTTGCTTAAACATTCAGCAGCCCTGCACTGTGAACAATGTGGATTACCTTGCTGACGGAGATGTTGGCAAATATATTTGGTTTGAAGAAATGATAGCCCAGGTGCCTAGATCTTAATATTGTTAGTGCTTCACTGTGACATAGAACTTGTGAGGTTGTTTCAGTTGCCTGGTCGCATCTATCACAGCCAGGAATGTCTACCAGCCCCAGTTTAAATAATGTATTTTTTTTAGGAGTACCCTGTTAGCAGATCCATCAGTATTACTGGCTGGTTTCTGCTCAAGCTGTGAAACCCCCCAGCTCTTGCAGCAAATGGTCTTTTAAGAAAGCCCTTAGCCTGCCTTTGCCTATGAGTGGACTGCCAATACTCCTTGTGTTTCCTGCTTGTCCAGTCCCTCATCTCCCACCTGGCAACCTTTGCAGATATGCCAAAGGCACGCACAGGTATTTGAGGAGTTCTGTTTGGCTAATTGATCAGCTATACTTTATATGGAACATTCCTGTTGGTGTAGCAAACACAGTATCTATAAATATTCATGATCACAACCAACCCCCTTGTAAATAGTTTTATTTATATGGCAACTCGTTTCGATCCTAAACTCGGGTCATTATCAGGCCATAACATAAGAACTTGAAATATATATAGCAACTAAAAACACACGGAGATCTCCTCCTTTTACATTAAAAAAAACATTAAAATGTATGCAAAATGTATAAGTAAAAACAGTTATGGATGATAACTGTACTTTTCCATTCTAATGCCCCTCTTCAGGTCCATTGTTTCTTATACTTCTGCCTACTTTCCCTGTTCTTCCAATAGGTTCACTCAGAGCCTGAGTCCTGATCAACCCTGTCCACGTATCTGTACTGTTTCTCCAAGCAAAACTTAGCCTCTATCCTAGAAATGAACGAAACATATTCCTCCAAAACATTCATAAATGTCTACAAAAATACATGGACAAACCTTGATAGTGAAGTTAAGCATGAGGCAGTCAGGGTATTCTTCAGCCAGTCGATAGATGAGAGAGCGCCATGTGGGATGTTCTATCATCTCTGTTAGCCAGGCAGGTGTCTGTATACAATACAGCAATTACAGCATTGGCACACACAACAAGGACATCAAAGTTCCAGGCCTACAATCTTGTGTTGTTTTGTCATGTTGAGATAATATAAATTTATAATCCAAAACCAGCATCCAATATAGCTCACGGTGTCGTATGCCACTGCCGTACGACCAGTAGGTAGATGGTACTAAACCTATAAGGTGTAGCTTCGTATTGAGTAACAATAGACTGTTAAGTTTAAAATCAAAGAATTGCTTATAATTTGGATGGAGAAATGTCGACATAACAGGAAGCCAGGGTTATCACTGTCAAAACGTTACAAAGGGTCTAAGACTTTAATGTCATCCGGGCTCCAGCCGGCTGATGCGATTGTGACACGCAGGAATTCGGAAGTGTACTATGATTTTTGTATGGTACGTGCTTATTTTGTGATTTTAACGCTCAGAAGCTTCTAGGGGCCCTTGGTTCAATGAACTGTGACATGGGAACCAACGCCCCAAATCTGCCTTATATAAAGGATTGTCGGGGTGTGCTCGGGGGATTCTATCTACGCCAGTTGCTACCGGAGACTCTGCTGCTTGCTGCTGGAATCGACATTTCTCCACTAAAAGTTAACTCATCACTAACATCTGTGCTAAACAACTGTATTCATCATCACACCTGCTAAATAAACTAAGAAGATTTCCATAGTAATCCAAGTTGCTGGGAAATTGAATTTTAATTCTTAAGTGTTTCAACGCACTCATAGTCTTCCCGCTCGGACTAGATTCTACGATCCCAACTCACCATCACCTTGGGATACGACAGCATGTAAACTTAATTCTTACCCCACCCTTCGGTTAATCAAACTCAGTATCGACAAAAATATTCCGCACCTTTTTCACGTTTCCACTGGATTTGTGCGATTCTAAATGACTGATTCTTTCAATATCTATCACTTTCACGCGACCTTCTTCGAAAATGTTATGCCACTCAGGGGCACTCGATTTCTTCACAGCGTGTCTGTTATAAGCTTCGTAGAGGACCGCACACTTTTCGTTTGCAGGCTTTTGACTTTCACACACAATGTAATATTATTTCTTTGTTCTAAAATTTCCGATTATTTATTTTGTAAAACTTATTTCAGGCAAAGTTATTAAACAGTGGACACTGCACTGCCACACCCACATCATACGGGAGTCGAGAGGTACGCAGGAATGGTTTCGACTTGATCAATTCTAATAAAACCCTACCGGACGCACAACTATTTCTTTCCCGAAATTAATAACAATTCTTATACGCATAAAGAGATCACCAATTGTGGGAATGTACATTTATAATTTTCACTTGTCATTATGTGGATTAGATTGAAATGAATCAGACATCGCGAATTTCTAACAAATTTCTGAAAAAAATAACCAAGACGGTAGAAACTACATATATGAATTACTGCAACATTTAGGAATTTATTTTTTTTTTATTTATTTCATTCACGCACATTGTGTGTTCTCCGGCTAAATATGTGTTAATTCCCTGAACAGTACTCACTAGTTTATCTGCGGTACTCCAGGCGATGTCTATAAAGATCAAAATCTACTCCGCATGTGGATGCATTAATTTGCTTGGAATGGTAGATATGTTTCTACCAGGATACATGGCACTACGTCCCAGAACACGGGTATATTCAGTAAGGTATTGTGCGTTCTGTGAGGTAGTATGTAGTAAGCAGATGCTCAAATTTTAGCCATATTTGGCCTCCAAGTGTAAATTATAAATCTCTTCACAAGGAACTCCCCGTTTAAGAAATACGTTAATGTTACACTTATTTTATGTGCTCCTGATGGGGTAATCGAAGGTCATGACGTTCAAATCTTTGCTAAAACTAGATTTTTTTATTTTTCTTAACCTTTTAAAGCCTAGCGGTTTCTTTACGTACCACCAGGTTTAACATTCAAAAATTCTACATGGTGTTCCCGTTTCATTGACTGTTTTGTACGGATATAAGAACAGTCAGCGAACTTTGCTTTATGTATCATAAAGTGGTTGGGTTTTATAACCGCGGTGGAAAGTGTTTACAGCGCGGTACGGACTGAGACTTTATATAAAGCGGATTACATTTCGTCTTTAAAAGTTTAATAAGTTAATAAACATAGGGTTCGAAATAATTTTCCACCATTCTTATTTATTAACTAAGTAAGAGAAGCATTTGCTGCAGTAAAATATAGCACATAATCTATTAAAGAGTTATAGGACACGCAGTTGTTCACAGATACGTATCTCATTCCCAAACCTACTTAGGGTGAATTAGAGTGTGCATGTCCCCTGGTTGGAACTGTGCCATTGTCCTTTTAAATTATCCTCCGCTAGCTTCGAGTATGGATTACTCTCAAAGCAGCGATTTTAAGCGTGCTTAAATAAAAGTTCAATAAAGACACTCCGTCGCATTTGTATTATATAGTCGCACACAATAATATTTAAGTAATGAAAATGGAATGTATTACAACGGTCGACAGAACAAATGTATAAAAATAGAGTCCAAATTACACCTATTTTATGATTATGATACCAGTTCTTGGCAATAATCTACAGTTATAATAAAAATTTGTTTATTTTCTTCCGGTAATCAAAAAAAATTGTAATATAGTTTACGTATTATTTCAAGTTTCGATACTTATTTGCTTATCTTTTAATTTAAAGATCGTGCTAATTATACGGCCATAAATGTAGAACGGTGAAATAATTATAAAGTATTACTTAAAAGTGATATAGAAAGTACAGCGTAAGGTCAAATTTGAAGTCATGCGAAGAAATTTGCCTGGAGGCACTGAGAAAGAAACAAAAAATATTACCCAGAATTTCTGTTAATAAAAGACACTTTAACCATGACCTACTAAGTCCGAATTAACGTTTTTTTCTATTCAAATACCTCCTTCTGCTCAACCCATTCTCAATCTGTACTGCAGTCACGTGAACTTGGGAACTGAACGCTTATTTTCAATTATATCTTCCCGTTAACATCTGCACGTTATGTACTGAAGAATGGTTAGGTTTTCTTTGGAATCCGTCTGTCTTGTTTTGGTCTACCGTTTCCGTGTTTCGGTTTCATTTTTTATAAAGAGATTGCAATCATTTATATATATGTTATATTCTAGGAGCTCGCTACGTAATCCGAATATTGTTCTGTTGTGATGCAGCTGTCCCTCGTAAAACTAAGGAGTTACGTTCTAAATGCTCTAGGATCACGACAAATGCCTTATGTGAGATTTAGATTTCTTTGAAACCCTGCTTCGAGGAAATGTCGAGAAAAGGAGAACAAGTTCCTGTGTGCATTTATCCATGTTTCAGAAACAAAAGGAGAACAACGATTGGCAATTAGTTGCTAAATGTTGCTACATGAACCGCACAAGACCAGATTATTTCGATCTAATAGAAACTTGGACTTCGGTGTGAACTTATAAAGGGGGCTATAGACAAAAATGCTATTAGATAAATTAATAAAGCCTGAAAGAGAAGATTGAACATGAGTTTCACTCTTCATAGTTATGAATGGAAGCGTAAAACGAAAGTGCATGTTCAAGTAAAAACGAGAGAATTTATACATAATATAAAAATGTATCTTGTTGGTTTCATTTTCAATTTTTCGAAAACCTCAAGTAAAGGGTGTATGAACAACCGACAGTACAATTAAATGTAACAGGCAACTACTATCCTGAATAAAAGTACATTATTTTAGGCCTGGAATTATTGAAATTGTCCGTCTCACCCATGATATAATTTTTCTTTAATTTTTATTTAGTAAAACTTACAATAAAAAAGTGGATTGTGATTCTCTGTAGGCATGTATAAGCCTTTGATACTTAAGATTTGATTTATGTTTCGCCAAGCTAAACATAATAACTCTACATTTTTTCCCATTGCATACTTGCGTGTTATAGACGGCTCTAAAACACAAAAGTACTTATCTAAACATCAGTAACTCTTTGGTCTTCATAATGGAGATAGAGCGTATGCACTGTGAGGTAGAAACATCATGTTTAAATATTATTTACATAAATTGCAATCTTCAGAACACTGATTATGGTTTATCAACTGTGTGTTGTAAAAGTGGCATTCAAAAATATTTTGTACTCGCCTCATTTGCACTAATTTTATTACCTCTATGCTGTACATTAAAAAACTGCTAGCTCAACATATCCCCCTCATAAGTTATACGTCCCCGTCATTTCCTTGGGAGATACTGGCTGGCTTCACTAAACCATTCTCTACGAGGGTACTGCATTTTCACTCATGGACATCCAACTATGTAGATTCCTTGTCAGCGTTAAAGTCCCCTACCTATTTAAACACAGCGCTGCATGCAGGTTCTGGCTCTTCACAAACTGCAGACAACCAACGATGAATATATGATGGTTTAACGTCCTTTTTTCTACAGGAACCACGTGGTCCAGCTCTGCCCGTGTTAATCGCTTTCTATTTTGCGAGTCATTTCCACGCTCTTCGGCCGCTATAACTGGTAATGAAGCGGCAGTTTTTTTCACAGGCATGCAAGACTAGGGTCATTTGGGGTTGGAATGATGTACTACGCTTACACTATGAGATTATAACTTGCGCGATATTATAACTTCGTATTTGTTGAAACAGCAGCCCCTGCTCAAATCATCTCCGAACTCACTTCGTAGGTCACTTTAAGGACCCTATTTTATGGTAAATGTAAAGTGATTAACAACGATGGGAAAAGATTATAAAGCTTGCGAACCGGTTATTTTAATATTAATCTCGCATTTGTATTGTAGAAAACGTGCGTATTGTGCGCCTTAAAACTAATTATTGCGATACATAACTAACGTATACACATTATTTTATTTAATGTAATGTTTTCGAATTCCACCATGCGACATCTCTATCAAACTACACAAACTGAAACTGCAAGCAAGGAGATGGTGTCGGCATCTTGCGAAACATAGGCTAAACAGGCGGTAGATGCCAAGAGGTACAGAAAATCTATATTGCGACGACGCATGCGTTGTAACTTCCTAAAGGCGCACATGCGTCTTGCAGTTCGCTGTTGGTAATAGAAAGGATTCAACGTGTAGTTATTTTTAAATATTTTTATAACATGTAAGGATATATTTGTCACGTGATGAACTATATACAAACCCTTTGTACGTGTTTGTGTTGTTAATGTCGACTTTAGTTTTCATCCAAAAGACAATTTTTTCCCTTTTAATGTATATATATATATTTATTTATATAATGTTTGCAGTGGGTGTTCAACGAAATTCCCTGGCCGATTAATCCTCGGGAAGGACGCGCTGCTAATTTCACATGAGGTTGGGTGGGCCTCGAAGCCGGTGTGGGCGTGTGCCGAAAATCTCGATCCCTGACCACCAGCCCATAGACAGTCGCTACACTGACCACACCACTCAGGCCATATACACATATTTTTGTCAATGTTCGCGTAAAATAAATAGATACGTTACGTAACTTTCAGAGTGCCAGAAGACGTGTCATTGACGCGTAACTGAATTGTTCCAAATTCAGTGTTGTACTGTGTTGTCAGCAGACAAGGAACTATGATATTTAATGTT
>Ga0123357_10007356_pt1 | contig 13595 bp, 5 predicted proteins | sample TergutEmb28metaG_FD_89873 | JGI IMG/M metagenome (GOLD analysis project Ga0123357, IMG submission 89873) | Embiratermes neotenicus P4 segment gut microbial communities from Petit-Saut dam, French Guiana - Emb289 P4 | ecosystem: Host-associated > Arthropoda: Insects > Digestive system > Gut ... | reverse complement strand
CCCATACAAAACAACAGGCAAAATTATAGTTCTATATATCTTGATCTTTAAATTTTTGGATAGCAACCTGGAAGACAAAAGATTCTGCACCGAATGATGGCAAGCACTTCCTGACCTCAATCTACTCTTAATTTCTTCCGCAATAGAATTTTGATTTGTTAAAGTCGTTCCCAAATATTAAAACTCTTCCACCCTCTCAAAGGTACTATTATCAATCCTCACACTGTATTCATTCATATACTAATAGAAAATTTAAACACTCCAAATACTTAACACACCACAGGCAGCAGCAATGAGTGGATGGTGAAGGTGTTAAGAAAGGTGTACTCATAACTCTGACATCCTGAATATAAGTACACGAAATTACACTGTCAACTCTTTTGAAACCTGAAGAACACAACTGTAACTAACAACTAAAAGTCTGATAGAAATTTACCATTCCTAAGGACAGAATTACTGCCTCCAGCTACAGGATATCTGACACAATTATTACCGAGGTCTTTGATTTCTCAGTTCATGTGACAACCAACCATTTTAAAGAAACAGCAATCTCCAACTGACACAACATTATGGAACAAAATAGGAATTTTCATTGCAGTGAAATTTTAAAACTGCTATACAAGGTCATATAGCTGTAAGACACAGATAATTTACATACTTTACTAAGTATGTTGTTTGCAGAAAAAAAGTACATGAAAAGTACTAAATCTTCTGATCCACTGCCTAACATTACACTTCTTAAGAGAACACAGAATATACATAAAGACGTGCAAGTAGTAACTACTTTTAATGCACAAGTATGTTTACCAACCACTTGTTCCAGCACTGCTCCCTAACATTAGAAGATAGGTTATTAGAGGCCACAGTACTTTCAAAACAACACAAGAAAGAAAAATCACGTGAACATGTCATAATGATCAGAAATTAACACAACTGACACATACTCTGTTCTGCCATGATTACTAGTAGTAGATATGCCTTTAATGAGTTTCATCCTTATAAGGCATGGGCCTCCAAACTTTTTATGGTGAAGTGCCACAACAGTTATTGTTGTCAGGCTCATGGGCCTCACACGCACAGTGGCAATATGTGGTATACCTAACCACCTAAACTGGGGACTGCGGTAGCACAGTGGTTAAGGTGCTGTGCTACAAATCGGAAGGTTGCTGGTTCGATCCCAGCTGGTGTCAGTGGATTTTTCATTGACATAAAATCCTTCCGATCGCACTATGGCCCTGAGGTTGACTCAGCCTCTAACAGAAATGAGTACCAGGAGTATTTCCTGGGGGTAAAGCCAGCCGGTGCGTAAGGTTGACAACCTTACCACCATCCTGTGCCGTTGTCACGAAATCTGGGAACCTTAACTTTCTGGCACCTTCTGGGCCTGTCCAGGCCTGTAATGGGACTGCTTTAACCACCTAAATTATTGTGTAATTTTTACAGTACACACAGAATTTGGATATGTGACTGTGGGCCACATAATACAAGCTGGCAGCCTGCATGCATACTGCAGGCCACAGGTTGGAGATCCATGTTATAAGGCAATATTACAGGTTCCATAGATTAAACCATCCCACATCCCTTGAGGTGTTACACTTCTTCCTCCAGTCGTACAACCATTCTGCTCACGGAGTAATGGTCACTAGAAACAACCACTTTGGGCCGGGTGATGCCGATCAGAGCAGAAGAAAACAGCAGACATTGAACTGAAGCCTCAAATACTGTCACCTCCACCATCAGGGAACTTCGATAGCCTCAGTATAGTTACAAATATAAATATTATACTGATTTTGACATTTAGTAATATGTTAAAATAGGAAAGAAGGGAAACAACAACAGGAGTCAAGAAGACTTGTTGAACAAGAGCCGCCAAATAAATACACAAAGTATCCTACAAATTGCAAGACATCTGGCTGCACAGCAATACAGTTGCGATCTTTGCCTCTTCTGGTTTGTTGCACTGCATAGGTTGATTGGTTACCAATGATATGAGACAGCTTATTGGTCCCACCTTCAAGGGTCAAGATGTGAAAGAACCCAATGTGTGTTCCTCAAAAACTCAAAAGAGCAATGATCTACCTTTTAAACTGTTCTAAATGAGGCATATCTGCAGACAGCTAGAAGCATATCATTTTGAATCAATATGTCATATGCTAATAATGTGACTAACATGTTAAAAGATGTGCCATATATAAGTATCCTGGATTTGTCTGACAAATTTAAGTAATGAATGAAGAAAATGAACCATGCATTGTTTACCTGTAACAAAGTGTTCTACACAGACTGAAAAGTAATGAAACCCAGATTCAAAAGAATGAGCCTACAATAAAAATAAAACTTCTGCAAAATATGTTATTCACTATGACCGTGGTGTCCAGAGACATGACACCATACAGTATGGTACACCATAAAAATACAAAGTGTCACATCCAAGATGACCACTGTCTTAGTATTCACTGCTTTGAGGACTTCAAGTCCCAATGTCATATTGAACTACTCTCTGCTATCCTCACCATTGTCATTTATCAGTTTTCTAATTTCTTCTTTCTGTTGCCGTGGCAGGTTTGAGCAAGTTACGATGAGACCATGGAACACTGGGCACTTGCAAGCTTGAAATTCTGGGTCAGAAGCATGAACATTTCTCTTGCAACTTTCCAGCCATACATTATGTACCCAATCCTCAGTCATGACAGGGAGATTCCTCTCTATTGCTTTCTGTAACACATAACACTGTTCTGTTCAGAATAGTAGACAATGAGAGTTGAGAAACCCAGTAATCCTAAATATCACATGCCACTGTCACAACCCTGCGACAATGATAAACTTCTGTTTATTTTTGAGCACATGGAAAGTCCAAAATTCAATGATATATTTGTGAAATCCAGCTAAGGCCCAGTTAGTGGTGTTAAATTCTCAGTTCCAACATCAGAGTTCTGGATAATCAGCTATCCTGAAAAGCATCATCAAAACTTCTGCCATACAATGACATCCGTATCTGTATTCTTTCAACTAAGTTTCAAATGACCTATGTTTGGGTATGCAAACACATGTGAAAAAATAACCCTAGAAATTCATTTCATATATTTAGGCAACAAGGAAATTGACTGCATTTTAAGATATATTGCATAATTTCTGTTTTATTTTCCAAAAAATACCACTTATGTCATAATTTTATCTTTTCTCTTCAAACAAAATTCACGCTGTTCATAAACCTAGTGCTAAAATTTAAATACCAACCCAGCTGTTTGAAGGTTAAGGACTGAATCATTTCATTGGTCAATTTCTGTAGTCCATCCCAAACATCCCGGTGTTAAATGCATTCCTCATTACAGTGTCGAAACTCACTATACAGCGGAGAAAATAAACGAGAAACTGGCTGAACTTGAAGAAGAGAAGGCAGTGCCACAGGTCAGGCAGCAGTTGCCAGCCTCCGATCATGAAGGCTCAGGTTCAGTCCCAGGACAGTCCACGTGAGATTTGTGGTGGACCAAGTTCCTCTACAACACTCATTCATATTTATCTATCATACCACAATAAGTCACATCCCCAAAGACCACACCCACAATCAGCACATCAAATCTCCCTATCACATAAGTTTGCAATGAAGGGCTTACCTCATATTTGACACTCAGAACATTCTTTGCTACAAGATGTGTTGTGCCTCCAACCAACTTTGAAGAAAACGATGCACCCATGTATTCAATCTTCTTTATTAAGTCCCCCTGCAGGCATACATACGCATGATTTTTTCATGGAACACTACTGTCTAAAACAGTCTATTCACTGCACCACACACTTCAGAATAGAGAAACATTAATGTTACAAATGGGACATTTTCAACAAAATGAAGTAGCCTTGAGTAATCAGGTGTGTCAGTGCAGAATGAATTTCCAGTGTTCTGGAGACTCTATTCCATCAGCACTGATGTGACAAATGATGCCACTTTTCTGTATGTATACATATAGACAACTCCTTGTCTGTGATAGGACCAATGAGGTAACAGAAGGGACAGTTAGGCCTTCACTCAGCTTACTTACAAGCACAGTCATTGTTATCTTAGTAAAAATGAAATATTAATGAGTGTTTACAGTATCTTCCAACAATCTTTTTTTCCTAATGGCTTTATTTTGTTAGTTGCAGCAGAGTTCAAGAACCTACTGTACTTACCTGAATATAAGACAATACCCTTTTCAAGCTTCAAATTTTCAGGAAAATACCTATACAGAACAAGTTTAACTTTGTGCATGCTTACAAGGAGAAACCCTTCCCAAATTTCAGATGATAAATGAGGAAAAAAATCTCATTTTATTCAGGTAAATAAAGTACTTTAAGCACATCCTGTGTCTCTACTAAAGTTCTATACATACAGCCTCTTTTACTAGGTGATCAATGTACTCTAACCAGCAAGTACTGCAGTATTGTCAAAGTTTATATGAAGTCCTTACTCAATGTCTGTATTCAGCCACCACAAACTTGTCCACAGGTGATGCACATACCCCACCCAACACCACCTACCCACACACACACACACACACACACACACACACACACAAAAGTACTGAGAAATAACCATAATGAAACAATGTAAATACAAGGCTTTAAAAGTTAATTTACCGACTAATTCCATTTTAAATACAGGTAGGTCTCATTTTACGCCAGGATTACAGTCCTAAAAAATGTTTCACGAATCAAAATCATACAAACTGAACACAGAACCCCCATTTAAACATTATATTTCCTGGGGGTTACGGTATTGACAACCTTATCCTATATGACTATACCCCTAGTGGACCTACAGACCTGTACAGTATATACATATATATTTATTTCCAATACAATAAAATGTAAGAGATTCACACCCATAGTTTTTGGTACAGTTCATTCCGACAGAACTGCGGTAATCTTGCTACAAAAACCAACGCTCCCTGTTTCAGATTGTTGGCATTTAATGTTATCTCAGCACTTAGCACTTTCTTTAATTCTATCAAAATTATCACAAATTGTATGTATGCTACTATGAGTGAGTCTAACAATATAGCATATGACAATAATTTGTTCACCTTTTTCAACTTTCTGTTCAATTCCAATTGTCTTTCACTGATTTTTCACTTGGATTGCATAAGGTGATGTAGATTTACAATTCTCATTCATGTTGGCAAGAAATGCCAATGCCATTGCAGAGGAAACTAAATAAGCCACATGATCATATCACCAACATAATTGATCCATGCATGTGACTGATGGTATGACAGTGATGTCACTATCTGTTAGCCTCCTACAGAAGATAAGTACACACACATTGTCTATGCCGAATTGCATTAAACCAAAAATTATCGCGTAAATTTGAAAATTGATGTAAATTTTCAAGGTGCATAAAAGCAAAATCACACAAAATGAAATCATGTAAAACAAGACCTGCCTTTACACAGAAGCATCATACACAGGGTAAAGTTTATGATTATTGTAGAGCAGTAATGTAACTTGCTTAATTTTACATAAAAACATATTTCTTAAACTAATTTGGCCCCAAAACTTTATGGTTTCCTTATACACACAAGAAGCCCCCTCAAAGATGACCCTGTGTGGGATAATACGTGTAGTACATGATATTAGCATTTACGGAGTTACGATAAAGTTCCCTTGAAAAATGAAGACAGAACAATGAAACTCCTTCTCTGTCAATCACTCACTTTTTCTTGTCCAGAGAAGTTGGTTGTGGTAACAACCAGCCCTCGCATTGCTGTTGTATAAATGGGCGAGTTGCTGTCTGGAATAGGCAAGCCTTCGATTAGACATGACAGGAGACATCGAGGTCCTAGCAACCTGCTAAAAACAGAAAATATTCATTGTCGTAATCTGTGTGAAGATAACAAGGAAAATACAGTAGCACATCACTGTATTTCAATATCAGTTGTGAAAGCAACAATGAATGAACAGATTCATAGAAGGTAATGAAGTTCTCACACAGTCCTACGCACAGCCAAGCAGTCAGACTTCTTAGGTAAAATTAGTACACCAAAAGCCAGATTAACTGGGTCATAGCAGCACAGCTGCTCCAGAGTCCTGGCATTAATCTCGCAGCTTATGAACAAAAATACAGGTATTTTAGAACCCCATTTAAGATTTTCCACACAGCCAAGCTTTTTATAGGTTAAACTGCGAAAAAAACAACACACACAAACATTATATCCACTCTAAATTCAAATTTAATAACATTTCTCTTCAATCCATGCTCTATATGCATATTTTTATATTTATTTTATGTAGAACACCAAACAAAAAACTTCAAAAATTAACTAAAATTAGGGTTTCAGTGCACAGTACATTTTACACGTCCATTCTTCTGTCAACAGATCTTGAAAGAGAATAACACTAGACAACGTATCCCTCGGTACCAGCATCATGTATGATGACCGATCATAAGGTAGAATGCTTGCACAATTCACTGTCACACAATAACAGTGCTTAGTTGAAAACATCCTTGTATGTAAACAGCCCCTGCCATGAGCTTTTGGACCGCATGTACACTGACTCTGAAGAATTTATAGCACATAGCCGCAACACCATACTTTATTCTGATGCTGCTTCACTTCCATTGCACACAATCATGGCATTATTTACAACAAAAAAAACCCTAAATTGAGTCTTCGAAAGGTGTGGAGGGGCCAGACTGTCACATCATGGAGGCAGGAAAAACCCAAAATACAAGATGCATTAAATTAAAAATATATATATAAGTTATTTACATGGGGTTTTGGCTGGGGCCACAAAAAGTGAACTTAATGTGGGATAATCTTAAATTGTAAAACCTTAAATGTGTATTTTACTGTATATCTAAAAGTTACTCTTTCATTTAAATTCTCAGTTCTTTACTACCCCATTCATATTAAAATGATCTACAAACCTATGCACAGCAACAAGGTTTCTAAATTACATATGCCATGCCCCCAGACTACATGACAACAGCAAAGACATGGTTTAATGATGACAAACACATTAACTTGGATAGAATGGCTGATGGCCGATATAGTCAAATTGTACATTTTGCCCTCATATAATCATCAACTGTAATGACTGCAAATCAATAGCCTCAGTGCCAAATTTCCTCAATTCAGTCTCCAAACCCACTGGTCCCCTAAGGAAACTTCAATAGGGATTTTACTGAATCTGATGTGTGTTACAGAAACATAACGGCAACATAAAAAAATTATACAATATTCTTAGATGTTTTGTTACTATGTATTCCTAAGGAACAGTGAAGCAATTTTCAGTTATGTAGGTTATGCAGCTGAATGACACATGAATATGTTCACATAATATGCACAACAGGGTCCTGCAAAGGGAGACTTAAGGCTACTACATAAGGGTACAACCCAGACTGCTAAGTATAAAGACTGAGAAAAAGGCACAATTTGCTCACAAAGAATGGATGTTAATCTTCTCAAGGATCAAATATTATTGGGATCATTAATTGACAAGAGGATGAGATGGGTAAAACATGTGGTGTATTTGGGAAATAAATGAAATGCAAACATTGTTTGAGAGAGGAAACCTTGAGAAAACAGACCACTTTGAATACCTAGACACAAATGGGACGATAATTTTAAAACTGGTCTCAAAGGCATATGATGGGAAGACAGAGACTATAATCATGTGGCTCAGGATAGGGAAAATTGGAGGTCTCTTGTGAACATGCTAAGGGGCCTTTGGGTTCCACAAAATGCAGCGAGTCTCTTGACTAGCTGCAGAAATATTCAATTCTCAGGAACGACTCTGATCTAAGTTAGCTATAATAGTTTGTTTGCTAAATGCATCACTGTGAGACTATTACTTGTGTAGAGTGACAAACACTGTACATTGCTTACTATTCAATGCAGTTTTTTTTTACAGTATCAGAGTGAGACTAGGGCTTTATACACCTACACACTAACAGTTGGAACTTATAATCCCACCTTGGTCTAAAAACACACAAACCTAAACCATAACCTTGGTTACTATAAAAACAAATTACTGAATAACTTTACCTGCTCTTACAACATGTGTTGGCAAAAGTTACTTGACCTTTATTCACTATCACCTCCAAAGACTAATCGTTTATACCCAAAATAATAAATTTACATAAAAATGATTATGTAAGTAGAACATTTATGATCCAGTATTGACTGCAGTATAGACTTGTGTATAGGTGAGATCAAAATCAGCAACAGAAAGTCTGTCAACCCTGGTCCCAAATACACATGACAAAACCAGTTACACCACCATTACGCTTGCATGTATAACAAAAGAAAAATCTTACCCAACGCACAAACATCCTTGAGTTTTCATTCAAGTAACAGAAGCTTTATGATTTCAGGTTTCTTTTTACCCAGTGAAAATTAACATGAAGCAGAGCATTCACATTACAATGGTTACGCTTTGAGGTGTCACGTTTCATTACATTCTGCTTCCTACGCTGTTATAAAAGCATAGTATATGGCACGTCTCAAAGCCAAAGATTCCTGGTATGTTGCCAATTGTAATGTATGTCACAAACACTATGAATCCTGGCAACCTTAAATGGCACTGTTGTCCTTACTAGCAAACTATCGTCAATGCCAAACAGTACACTACACATTGCTGTAGTGGACCACTGTCTTGTAAATATTGCTTTGAATGACAAATAACACTATTTCGGGGTGTCAGTAAACAAAGGTAAGTAAAAGTGTCTAAGAAAATGTCAAAGATGTGATGTTAATCTGGACTTCGCCCCTATTAAGACCTTGTCACATATTCGAAAATTACAGACCTGAAGATATTACAATTTGCGACTGCACAGTGTTACAAAAAGTTTCGCAAGGCATATGTATTTCAACGCCAAAAATATCTGGAACAGTGATCATATACACACATACTTACACACACTTTCGGTTCCGATACTGAGAAAATATGTCGCCTTCAAACTGCTGAAACACAAACACATCTTGTTTGGATGTCTTAAGAGAGGCACAATTATGTTCTAAGATCCACTTTGGTGATAGCTCATGATCCACACAACTCTGGAAAGACATGGGTACAGGTAATTTACTCGTGAAAATGTACAAACAAAAGTGCAATACCCTTGGAACACAACAATTAAATACGTAATACTGGAAGTATTCGCACCTGAAATGCCATTTTCATATCGTCTGAACAAAGATTTTCACTCTTAAGCCCTTTCGGAACTACGAAATGAATACTTATATTTTCTTCATCTGACATCTTGAACTCTTCGCTTCAGTATACACATATAGCAGGACAAGATCTTACATATATTTCAACTACAGAGTGTCTAAAAACACACTGGCTCTAAACAAAATACTTTAACGGAATATTGAAAACTTGAAATTACTCCTATATTCGCTCTTATGCATTCGTATTTCTGCTACTTTACTAATCCCGCCAATCACCAAAGAAGCCAACATGACACCTCACGGATGAGAGACTGTTTGCAGCATGGATTAGTGATTATTGCAGCACAGGTTACTACTCCAGGAAAGGCGTGTCGCAAAGGACTTTCGACAGGACGGCGGTAAGAGAGAGAGAGAGAGAGATTGAAAAGCTCTAATCCATGCCAGCACTTTGTTGGTTAGGTGATGGTAGGAGCTCGCACTCAACGAAGAACCAATCGGTTAATGGTGCTTACACGTTTCAGGAGTCTGTTTGTATATAAACACACATTTCACTTTAGTTGTGCACGTCGACAGAACTGTCAAAATCTATTTAAATTTCAGAACAAAATTTACAACTGTGCTGCTTAAGGTGCTGCCAACATTGGCAGCTGAAACATTTCACCATTCTTTCGGCATTGTAGTCTTAGATATTTAATACTACATTTTACTGATAATTTCCCTTAAACGTCATTGCCGACCTCGATGAATCGTGTGTTTCTGAAAGCATTTGACATTTCTTGTCTGCCTGCAACCCGAATGCATGACGTTTCAAGGCATAGCGAAGACACGTGACAAAAATCATCTTCATTTGCAATCACTAAAACTGTCTTCATTCCAAAAGGGTATCTGCTGTCCTTCAATAAGGATATTTAAAATAAACTTCCACCACACACTGTACAACTAATTGACGATACAATGACCTTCAAAAAGACAAAAATATCATAGTTCTTCTATTAAAAAAATTAATTAGTCAATCTCAAAGAACATTTCAGATTTTTAAGGAAAAAAAGATGGTTAACAATAGTAAAAAATAGTCTTCATAGTGTGTACACATGCAAAATTTTAGACACAATTATTTGTAATACTCATACTGTAAACAGTACATAGCTTTTGGACTATGACAAGATTGTATTGTGCAATCAACGTTTTGTAACGTATTATGTTGCCCAATTTAATATTCAGTACGACTTAGTTTTAATAATGGATCTGTGAAATGTGAATTATTTACAGTACATGTAAGTATGTCCACTTACCTGAAGATAGTTTATTAAACTTTTCATGCATGCCTCTATCTCTGAACTGAATTGTTTCTTTAAATCCCCTTGCTGCCATCATTTATTCAATCACTATCAGTAGGTGAAAATGCTAATTATGAACGTCTTTTATTATCTAATTTTCTCCATTCATTGGGTCTTTGTCTACTTGAACAATTTTTCCAAACTCTTTCAAGGCTGAATAAAGAGAGACCAACTTGATGTCACTTGCTTTATTATTTAATGCTCAACATGTTTCGGATGTTAATACATCCATCCTCAGGAGCTTGTGGCTTATTTGTCTAGTTATTTCATGGGTTGTATTGCTCTGGTTCGATGTGTATTGGTGTTACATTGTGGTTTGGCACTACTACTTCAGCCTGCGTATGGATACCACACCAACACGCATCGAACCAGAGCAATACAACCCACGAAATAACTCAACAAACAAGTCACAAGCTCCTGAGGATGGATGTATTAACATCCAAAACATGTTGAGCATTAAATAATGAAATAATAAAGCAAGTGACATCAAGTTGGTCTCTCTTTATTCAGCTATCAAGATGATGCAGGGTCCAATAAACATAAGATTCTTTCAAGGCATTTTCTTTTCCACTTTACAAGTCTCTCTCTCTTACACACATGTAGCTTTATGTTTTTCAACCCAGATTTCATGAAGATGTTCAACATCTGTAGACCAAAGGAAGCAGGGAAGTTTTCAATGGTCACATGATCCAAGCCCAGTTCATGTACATAATTTGAAGAATGTAAGTTGTGAAACTAACAGACATTTTAGCACCAACCACAGGAATATTTGAAAGCCAAAATCAATGAAACTTGAAACAAAGCATAAGAACATCCGATTCCCACAGTACTTTTAATAGGTGGCACATGCACTTAACATACTTATAAATCACTGGGTATATAATCAAATCCTGGTAGAAATGATTCAAGATAGAACAGTACCTTGTGAGATAAACATATCAATTACACTTGGAATAAGAATTGCTTCATCCGTGGAGGGTAACAGACAGCATACATGTTACAACAAGGACAAAAAAACCAATTGTAATTATCAGTTGCGCATAAACCTTGCATACCAAGTTGCCATATGAACTAAATTTTGTACCATGGCACGTAATCTTTGGTGATCCTCCATAAGGCATTATTTAGGCTTCCACTGTGGTGCAAGTGAGATTTGCATTCTTTTGGGATCCTACATAGCACAGATTGGTAATTCTATGTCAATTTTTCAAGATAACCTATCAGTCCCATCATAAGAGAAACACATACAGGGTTGTGGTACAAGCACCTGAAGGAAAGACAGAAGTGTAGGTAGGAGGATAATAGTGAAATGGACCTTAAAGCAGGGCTGGAGAGAATGGAGTAAATTAATTTGAGTGGCAATAGAGATGAAATGTGGGGTACTGTCAGCATTTGAATGAAACTTCAGATTCCACTTCATGCAGGGAATTTCTTGAATAGCCACAAACTAGCAGCTTCTCAAGGACTCTGTTCCATGTCTTCAGTTAGTTCATTAATCAGAGCATTAAAAAATGAGTGGGCACTATATTTACTTTTGTCTGGCTTATAAAATAGCCTAGAATATAATGCATCAGATTATGGAATATTTAGAGATTACAGCAGAAAGCTTGTCGCAGTAGTCATGATGCCATTTGAGATAGTCTTGGTGCTTCCCTGGAGAGACTGAGGACAACCATGACTGGGCAGATTAGCCCATTCTTACCAAGACAAACAAAAATAACAAACCATAAAAGGAAAACATTTTATTGATTAATGCACGATTCTTGCCTAAGGTGCCTCTTAAAGTGCTGCTTCCACAGCTCATCTAGCTGGTCAACCCTGCTAGGATATTTGGTGAACAACCTAGAAAGCATGTCCTAGTAAGCAGCTGTGTGTCATTTGAGACTCTTGGCATTTACCTGAACAACCCAATGATAACCATGCAGTCAGGTGTACATCCTCATTGGGAGTCGGAGAGTAAGCTTATATCACAAAAATTCAAGTCAAGAGTTCCTGCTTCATACTGTTTAGAACAGAAATGGTGGAGTCGGAGATTCAGTAACATAACTGAACCTTCTGTGTAGACATGCAACATACAAGACAAAGTCATTACATGTTTTCAGACAACCCCATCAACTCTTTTCATTTCATTTATTTTCATTCTGTAGATCCATACAGGGTTAAGTTTGCCCTTAGGATATAGAACATGTCCTGAGAATAATATTGCAATTGTACATACAATTGAGTAATAAACAATGACTTTAACTATATACAGGTTAACTTAAGTACTGCATATGTCTATATTTATCAAGGTCTATTACAGTTTATCCTTATTACTATGAGTGTAATAGTTGAATGCAGAAACATAATAGAAAGTATAAGACCCAGTCTTATTAAAAATACATAAACTATTTCACTATAATTTAGGTTTAATATATTTAAAATACTGGGTCCAGATGTTTAATTATGTCTGTACTCCAAATATTCCTCTACTGCGTAAAATGAATGTGTAGAAAGAAATCTTTTTAAAGCAGGTTTAAATAATTTTATTTCTTTTGAAAGAATTTTTAGGTTTGGGGGTAAGTGATTATACAGTTTCAAGCCAGTATAGTATACACCCTTTTGAAATACTGTTAGCTGACATAGTGGAAGATGTAGATTTATATTACCTCTTGTGTTATGAATTTCTTGATTCGTTGTGAACAACTCCTTATTCTTCACAACAAACACTAATGTAGCAAGTATGTACTGGGATTTTAAAGGCAAGATTTCCAGTCTTTTAAATAATTGTCTACATGAGTCTCTTCTCCTTAATTTAGTCATGATCCGAACTATCCATTTTTGAATTTTAAAAATGCAATCACTGTGTGGTGAATCTCCCCAAAAAATTATACCATAAGTTATTATGGAATGTACATATGCAAAATAGATCATTTTTAAAGTATCCTCTGTCATAATAGGTGTAAGAATTCTAATTGCATAACAGGCCGAACTCAGCCTAGACATTATTTGGTTAATGTGAGCTTTCCATGACGATGTCTCTTCAATAGTTAAGCCAAGAAATTTAGTTTTTGTAGAGTTTGTAATTTGGTTATTCCATGTGTTGTTTAAATCGAGGTTTTGGCTGTTT
>Ga0123357_10007353_pt1 | contig 13597 bp, 11 predicted proteins | sample TergutEmb28metaG_FD_89873 | JGI IMG/M metagenome (GOLD analysis project Ga0123357, IMG submission 89873) | Embiratermes neotenicus P4 segment gut microbial communities from Petit-Saut dam, French Guiana - Emb289 P4 | ecosystem: Host-associated > Arthropoda: Insects > Digestive system > Gut ... | reverse complement strand
TGCTTCTCATGTAGCCCTCCCGACTTAAATTTAGTAGTAACCAATTTCATGTTTTGTTTACATGTAAAATAACCACTGCCACCGGGTGACAACCCAATTGCAGTAAATTATTATTATTATTATAATTATTATAATAAGAGTTCATACATTTTTTCGCTGCATGCAAAAGAAATATACTGTGTATTTTATGAACCACAAAATGGGTAAGGAAGACACTAACAAGTTGAACTGAGACACGGCTTGAAACTTATTTAAGGTTGACCACAAGTTTGATAAGATAATGTTAATATTTTGGTGGCCTCTACCATGCCAGTGTGATATGAACTCTTACGTTTTAGTTGAATAAATACAATGATAGGCCGTAAACATTGTGTTTTGTTACTTTAACATGCCGATTTGGTTGATTGTACAATAATTCGGTGCACTCACAGACATTAAGATTTTATATAAGCCCTTTTTATGAAATGTTTATGTCTTCTGATGTATGTCATATGAAAGTACAGTATTTGTCAATGAAGCTCTCCCTTTGTCTAAGCACAGGATCATGTAGGCATCTGTGCTCAAGTCGGTGCATACCAACACATGCTTTCCGCCGACATTTACAGGTGAAATATCATCTTCTACGTTTGCCACTTTTACCACAGGAGACGGAGTCATTCGGTATTTGTCACAGCTCTTAATATTTTCAAAAATGCTTTCAACTATTGGATTTTAAACGTTATGGTAATTTTCATGTTCAGTGCTGTAGCATGACACGAAGGAGAGGGCAAGGGAACGTTGAGAACATTCTCTGTATGTACGGTACACACCCGATCTCTGGATGTTGTTTCTCATTCACCCACTACCCTTTACACAAGTAATGAACAGTAGAACACTGCGCACAACCTAATAGCACGCAGCTTATGTTAAACGTAACGTTTTCATTAAATTTACTCGGAATACTCACTACCGTAGACCTACACCTACCTTCGCCATTACGAGATGAAACCACACCCTTTCTGACTTCAGAATACGGAAGTATACTATTCCCCCCCCCGCTTGACCGATAAGTGCCAGTGAGTTTTTAATAGACTTTCTAAAGGTTATCATCACAGCGATCGTTTTTTTTGTAGCTCCTGCCATCGGCTGTCGGCGTACGGTGCAACGCTGGCATAGTGTCGGGCGAAGCGTTGGGCCGGCGCGTTTTTGTCAAGCAGGAAATAAAGAAACACACTACACAGTTACGCTGCAGTTATTAATTATATGAGTAATTTACGGAAGTTCTTCATATTTTGTCCGGAACCTCAACAAAATCTCTTATAGAAAGACGAGATTCCTCGACTGAAGGATGGTCACACCGCGATGTAGCTCTGGTGTTTTTTTCACCCCAATATGTGGCGGTATATAGAGGATGACGTTATATGGAAGTTTTGTATAAGGGAGTATTTCTGTTAACAGACTTTCATAGGCACTAAGTGAGGATTACGCTATATCGCGGGGCTGTATATCGCAGTTTGTTTTATTAAAAATAGTGAAAGGACTGTGTGTGTGTGTGTGTGGGCTGGGATAGCGCAGTCGGTATAGCGACTCGCTACGGGTTGGAGGGCCCGGGATCGAAACACGAAGGGGGCGAAATTTTCCGCACCCGTCCAGACCGGCCCTGGGGCCTACCCAGCCTCCTATATAATGGGTACCGGGGTCTTTCTCGGGGGTAAAGCGGCCGGGGCGTGGCGTTTACCACCCACCCCCATCCAGCGCCGAGGTTGAAGAAAAAGTAGAGCTATAACTCTACTCCCCTATGGGTCTTCGTGGCTTGTTCTAGGGTGAACTTTACCTTTTACCTTTACTGTCTTCTGTCCCGCTAACGCCACTTCCCCACCCACTCACCGATCTTCCCTGTCGTAGTGTTGACTTAACCTCTCATTTGTCGTGAAGCAAAGTTTCGACAAGGTGTGTGTTAGAGGTAAGTGCTACCGACAGATTCAGATCTTGTCAAAGACGAAGGAGGGGAGGGAAGTACCTGTCACTGTCTGTCAGACCAACCGAGTGACACTCTGGCAGACGGCTAATCCTGCTATCTCGTCGTGTTTCTAAAGCTCTGTGGAACCCAAGACGCTGTGGTAGTTGTGGGTACGCAACTGCAGAGCGCGGCATTTGTCTTCTTCGTTATCCCGAGAGTTTTTCTAGCCTTTTTTATGCTCTCCAGAAAAATTCCCGGGTGGAACTTAATACCACAAGTGGTCACATTTTGCTAAGGTACTATTTTTCTCCATAAAATGAAATACTCTTTCAAAAGCAAACAGATAAAGAGATTAACGGCGGAAAGGGATTTATGAGGGGGTGTGTATTCGTTTAATGCAATGTGTTTGTTTTTCCGTCAAAAATTCGGACTGATGGAATAATATGCTTATTCGTTGAACTTATCTGGCTTAGGACAGGGACAGGTGGCGCGCTGTTGTAAACGCGGTGATGAACCTTCGGGTTCCATAAAGTGCATGGTGTTTCTTGACTAGCTGAGAACCGGTTAGCTTCTCAAGAAAGACTCTGCTCCATGGAGTGAGTGAGTAAATAAGTAAGCAAGCAAGCAAGTAAGTAAGAAGTAAGTAAGTAAGTAAGCGAGCAAGTAAGTGTGTAAATGTTCCTTAGAATTATGGATAATTGAATAAGAAAGAAACAACTGCTACTGTGTGCGTTATGACTGAGTACCGTTTCTGAATGCGTGTGTATTTGTTGTGGCGCAAGAACCAAACTTGCGCATAGGCCGCCACATTGTTGAGGTTTGTAGATTACACAATTAGACACACACACACACACACACACACCACGGTAGGACTCCTCTGAACGAGTGATCAGTCCATCGCAGAGGTAGCTGCCTACAGAACACAACACACGCTGGAGACGAGCATTTATGCCCTCGGCGGGATTCAAACTCGCGAACCCGGCATTTGAGGGCCCGCAGAGACCGCACGGCTACAGGGATCGGCCGTATTAACATAGCAATTAAAAATATAATACAGCAAAGTGTCACTAGAGTCTGACGATAACCATATACCTGAAGACAGGAATACAATCGACCCTCAAAATGTTTTGCATATCTACTAAATCTGAGACGTCCCCCGGGTTATAACAGTGCAATGTTTTTCCCCTTATAACATTGTTGTCATTCTGTCTGTACTGTTTTATAATTTGTCATGATCGCAGGCACTTCCTTGGTTATGAAAACAGTAGTCACTTTTCTGCTACTGATGGTGTTGAAGGAACTGACAAACAGAATACTGGGAGCTATCCTTCTCTGATGACCCAGATACGTCGTGGTCCACCGCATAGATATACCACAAAAACAAATCACCGGGGGTTTAGTACGAGGCATTAAGCACGGAGTAGTTTTTATAGGACTTTGTTGAGAGAAATTGCTAGCGTATTCATTACTAAGGGAGAAGCATCAGTTTGAGGAAGTGCGGCGGAAGGAGTACGATGTTGTATCAGTGGGTCAAAGTCATGTTGAAAGTAACGTGAGGGTTGAAATTTCCAGGCAAGCTGATAAGCACGAGGGGAACAGAGAAGAATACAAACTGGGGTGACCTGATAAAGTTACACTAATTAATCGAATCGAGGCAGTTCAGTCTTGTGTTTCGTAGTTTGAGTTAATTTATGTCACATGAAGCGGGAAATATTAAGCAAATTACGGACGTGAAATGATAGATTTGGACCTAAGAGAGAGAGAGAGGAAATAACGGGATGGTCGCGAAAATTACTTAAAGAGGAGATTTATAATTTGTACATAATTTGTAGTATTCACCCAGAATTTTTAGGTTTATCATATAAACGAAATATACAATGAAGTATCAGCCAAACACAACAAAACTTTATTATGTTTATTATTGTATTAGGGCGACATGTATCGATTCTTATAGAATCATCCACAGGCCCTTATAAGAATACAGATCCTTACTTAGCGATGTTATAAGGGCCTGAGGATGATTCTATAAGAATCGAAACATGTCGCCCTAATAGAATAATAAACATAATAAAGTTTTGTTGTGTTTGACTGACACATTAATGTATATTTATATATGTGTTAAACACTTCGGGATGGCAAACATTAAATGTAAACGGAACCAATTTCGGGCTGTGTTTCTTCTCATTATTATTTTCATAACTGGAACCGGAAACCACCCAGGTTTATGTTCTTCATATTCTTTTCCTCTTTTCATGATGTGAAAATAAATACTCATTGTCACATTTTCTAGTTCTTTTTAATGGTTTTAATGATAATGAAAGGCGTGTAAGGCTGAATGAATCCCATTCTATAAAAGTTTATTTTCAGAAGATACTCCTCCACTCGCCATTATCAATACAGGTCCAGCAGATGTAAGATTCGTACTTGCGATTTGAAACTAAATGCCTTTATTGCCAGGTAACTGACCCTTTAAAGACAGAAACTGAAACGTATTAAAGATTCAGTTCGTACCGCGCAGTAAAGAACCAGTCTCGATTATAAATAACAGTGTTATACAAATACTGTTCGGGAAATCATTGTTTCTTTGAGATCCATACAAAATACGGAAATACACTCTCGTTGCAGGGCTTAGAATAATTTAATGTCAATTCCAGTGGTGCCTAATGTAACCACTGAGATTTTTAGGGGTTACCGTTTTCAGTACGCAGTACAACAATACTGAGTTCATTTATTAAACCATTTTCATTTTATCGTTAAGTTTATTTCCCGCCTCTGGCTTTTATTCCGTCGTGTCTGCCGTGGCCTGACCGACGCTCATGATTATTTGACAACGGAATGGTTCCAGACGTTCTGTAATCTTGTTGTTCGTTGTCTTCAGGCTCGGCTTTGTAGTGGATGAGTTTAAATGATATTACTGTAGCTCGTAAGGTAGTCATTGTCCTCCTAGCAAGAGAGTTACAGTCTTGCAGAGAGTTTTAGAATTACATTTCGCATTGCTTAGTTGAACAAACTCCATTGTCACTGGTTGTACCTTAAGCATACAACGTTTATTCGTCATCATGAGGTTTGTCATCCCCGTTGTGTTTTGCAATAAATCTGTTAGGGTGTGTATACTTGTCTAACACAACTAATGGTGGTAAATTATATGTATAATTTACGATCATTAGTTGTGTTAGACAAGTATACACAACCTAACACTTATTCGTCATTAAAAAAATAAGTGCATGTTTATGTTGTCACAAAACCAGATCTGGAACTTTATCCTGAGCCACCTCTATCCGCTTCGATTTCGTAACGTACAATTTTTGAAAAATTCGTTTTATTGTTATCCTTCTGTGTAAACGAAAGTCTCCCAACAGTATGTATACGTAACTCGCATGTACAACATACACAATCATACCCAGCGGCTCTCCCTTTTTGCTTCACCATTGCTAACACTTTATGTCTTAACTGTATGTAGATTCGTATGTTATTTATTGTAGATAGAACTATTCAGGGAAAGTTTTGTTGTTCCTTAATGTTTTTTTTCCATCACACCAAATTTCTCCAAAAGATCCCCTCGCTTGTGAAATTTGTTCGATTTTGATATTGACGCCCCGGAAGCTGGCGAAATTTCTTACTGGTGTTTTGTGCCATCTATAGTCCTTAACACGACTGTAACACGAAGTTATAACGCCGACTTGAGTTTTAAAGTCGCGCTGATTTCTTCGCGACTCTGATTACAGTTAATAGCTACACAGGAAAATGGCGTTGATTTTATGACAGCTCATTTACGTGTACAGAACCGACGTCCGAAACTTTACCTACAGCTCTCATCTACACCAGTACTTTCGTGGCGAGCTGTTGAGGTGCATGGACAGTTCTTGGTTGCTTGAATTTTGCTATGACAATAAATGAATACTTACAATCTTTAGGGAGCAGAGTCTTTATTTTGTCGTGCAGCAAATTAATCATTCACTGAATACGAAAAGAATTTTATTTATTCCTGTGCTCATTCAAGGAGTCCCCTGCGTACTTTTCCGATTCAGAATAAGCTCATGGCCTGAGCTGTACCGAAAATCTCCATCCCAGTGTTCCACCGTACGCAGTTTATATGCTTGTGAAAGTGTAAGGGCATTACTTTATCATTATTTTATACATTTGAGACCCCTTAGCTTGAATGTTACTTGGATGTACTGAACAACTGTCATAACGCACGCTATCTTGCCTCGTTTCTTACATCCTCAGTCCATATTGTTAAATCCTGCAATCAAATTAGAAATAATAGATGCATCGTATACAGGAAACATATGAGATATATAGGCTACGTAGTCAAGAAATTGAGGGAAAGCCTGTAATTGCTATGGGCTGACGTCGTAGACATCACATACGCAGTTCTGAGTTTCTTCAGAAGTCCGGAAGACAGTGGGCCGTGGCGCGCCATAACCTTTAGCATGGTATCGGCTCTCCGTCTTTCTTGTTTCAGTGCCCTTATTTGAATGTCAATGGTTATTTCTTCTGCAAGGTCTTTTTTCTGTTGTACTGTATTAGTCACGACGTTAAGATACAATGACGACATGAATCACAGCGCTGTGGGAGGTCCCAGGACTTTTCCTTACATCCATGCAGAGCACGCTCGAAGTGACAACAGGACGCGGCTCCCCTAAATACGAAGTAATGTTTCCAAAAAGCAATTACGGCCCTACAAAGTTGTTACGATCTCCGCTAAATGTCAGGGACGCCGGAAGTAGGGGGCAGAGAGGACTGGCTCCCCCGCCGCCACAATACGTACACATGTCAGACTGTGGTTATGCGCTGGGGCATTCTGTACGTGCCTGCAGAAAGGTCTGAGGTTCGCCTTCTGAGAAAGTTGCAGTCATGCTTCCTGGAAGGAAGTTGACTCGTTACATCACTCGGCGTAATGCTCCCAAGGAGTTTGCAATTAATTACACTTTTGTGGTCATGATATCTGCCTCAGCCAGAAGGTATACTCTGAAACTCCATGCAGGCGGCCACAAGACAGGTAACTCGGCTATCACAGCGTGTAGGAGCCTACAGGCCGCCATAACGTTTGCCGGATGAAACTCCGCGAAAAGAGTTAACAGCGTTAAAGCCGCAATGACTGGAGAGCGAGATATAATTACTTCCTGTTTTTGTGACGGCATTAAATGAGCTTGAGAGTTATCTACGTGAAAATGTTTTGAATGTATCTTGGATTTTTTTTTCTGCTTCTCCGCACGTGATAATGTTTGGCAATATTTTCGGCTTTTTGGGGTAGGTTTTCCGGCCATTAATTATCTCACCAGATTAAGGAAATTTAAATCTTACGGATTATAAACAGAACTCAAGAAATAGAACTGAACCCTGTTAGCTACTTAATATGCAAAATCCTCCCACTTCCAAAATCTGGCGGTCGGCTTAAAGAATTTTTCGTCCTGGCACTCACTGTGCTATGATTGTAACCAAGGCTTTCTGTTGTAGGACTGCGAAACGCGTTATCGCAAGGCCTGTTTGCACACTGCAGCAGACAGGAAAGCTTAAAAATCCAGGCCTTTATCTGGAGGCGAGATACTGGAATCGACGTTCTTACAGCCTAAGATACTTCGCGTGAGTAAGGTACAGGTTTATCAGAATTAATTAAAGAAAATAAAAATAGAGATTAAAATTTAGGACTTCATTACGTGCTTCTTTAATTCGGAGATCGCGAATAAAAACTAATTTAGCGGTTGTGGTTGCAAACGTGGCACCAGTTCAGATTGGTAAATGCCTTATGATTCATATTTATTTAAAATTCCCATTGGATAGACAGGGAATTCCTTCAGAATCACGCTTTTCTCTGAACGCCGAGCTCCTAGTGAGTTAAATTCTTGTTTACTTTATATGCGCCGTCACTAGTTTTGTTGACGTAGTCAGCTGCCAAGTCATTCTGAGCGGATCGTTACCAAGAATTCGTCCAGACGAACCTGTTGCAAATATTTGAAAAGTTTTTAGTTGATTCTTATTTCTGAATTTCAACCTTTGCGACAAGTTTTTCATGTACTTAGGAACCGTACCACAGTCCCGAAAATTGCGAATTGCACCTCGTTTACGTCTGAGAAATTACCGAGACTGTAAGACGATGAAATGTATTGGTAACGTGACACAGGCAGAATGGAAAGTGTTTCCCCATTACGAGCTCGAACACTCTTCCGAAGAAGATACGTACAAGGGTCCTTGGGGACCCCAAATTAGGGTTCGGCCACACAGGAAGCGGGCTGCCGTGGCGGGCAGCGATCTGTGCCCGCGGCGGGAAGGTGTTCGAACTGTTATGTAAGATTGCATCATCCCCGTCAAGCAGAAGGCGGGCTTACGCGGCAGTCCATTCTAGATCGCGGCAGGCAGCGGACATTGGTGTTTTGGAGACGGATTTGCCAGGCGGGCAGTGCGGAATGGCGGAAGAATTCACTGAAAATTTAATTGAAAAAGTGCGGGAGTACGTTTTCTTGTACGATACAGGTCACTCGGAGTACAAGAACCTCTTCTCATTGATTTCGTGCATCCACCATCGTCTCCTTTTTCTTTTACAACTTAGTGCTAACAGAAGAAGAAGTTCTTTCTCATCGGAACTGGACATCATGAATTAAAGAAAAATAACCGAGACGAAAAGAAATGGAAACTACTTTGTAGCCCTAACTAGATCGCTTTTCTTCACACTGGACCACTCTTAGCTGCCGCGTCCGGTCTGGCGTCACCAGATCGCAGACCGCCGCGATTTCCCGCGCTGGCCTGCCCGCCGTCACAGTTGCAATACGTGACGCGCGGGCAGCAGGACTGCCGCCTGCGATAGGCAGCATGACCCTTATGCCGTAATAGTGTGCTATAAAACTCAACGACGTCCTTAGGAATTCCGTCCCACCTTGTTTCCTTGTTCTTTGCTTGCTGTAGTGTCAAATTAACTTATGTTCGAGAGTGAGAGCGTAGACGAGGGGTTTGGGGAGTGGAAGAGTACCGTGCTAGAAAGAGGGGTTAGGTCCTGTAACTTTTCCTCAATATTATTCGTAAATCACTTCTGCAAGACAGTGTCCTGTTGAGGTACTCAGTGTGTTGGCTGCGTGGGAACGAAGAGGTTTCTTTAATGTGATCGCGATATCCTGAAAACAGTGTTCACCCTCGAACAGGTCATGAAGGCCCAGACGGGGAGTAGTGATATAGCTGTACTCTTTCTTTAACATCGGTTCTAGATGGGGTGGGTGGTCAGCGCCACAGCCTGGCCGCTTTACTCCCGGAAAAGATCCGGTATCCATAGACAGGGGGCAGGCCGGCCGGGTGCAGAAAACCTCGCCCCCACCGAGATTTTTATATCTTGAGATCTGTTCACAATCCATACTGTTTCGCTTCTTTAATCTGACTTTCAGACTAGAAAATCTAACTCAAAAATTTGGCAAAATCGCCAGCCATTTTTACAATTTACAGAGAAGTTTGAAAGAAAAATCTTAGCTATATTCGTAACATCTTACCATAGAGAATTCTCATTCTCATTCATTGCAGTCAGAAAATGAGGAATCAATATCTGTAACTGTGCGGTCACAATTTTGCCATACAAAATGACCTTAACATTGTAACGGTTTTCATGGAGTTCCATCCGGCAAAACTTACGGCAATCTGTGTTACGTCGTGACAGGCTGCTGCTTGAAGAGACGGCCCAGATACTGTCTTGCAGCTGTTTGCAGGACAGAGTTTTAGTGCGTACATTCCAGTGGAATATGGTAGCGTAACCTTTGTCACGGCCGGTTCCAGTGGCCGCGCGGTCTAAGGCGTTTGTCTGCAGCCTCTCGCCTGCTGAGATTGTGGGTTCGAATCCCACCGTGGGCATGGATGTCTGTTGTGATTGTTGTGTGTTGTCAGGTAGAGATCTCTGCAACGAGCTAATCACTCGTCCAGAGGAGTCCTAGCGACTGTGGTGCTTCGTTTTGTGTGATCTAGAAACCTCGTGAATGAGGAGGCCCTGGCCCACTGGGAGGGGAGGGGGTGCTGTTGCTAAAAAATCTTTCGTAACTGATTGAGAAAGTGCATTTGGTGTGCTCATATTTGGAACTTTTTGATTCTTGTTTTCATTTGTACGGACTCTTTAACCAGCGGCCGTCCATATCAAGACGCAAGTAGGGCTGGGTCCCCCCCCCTCCCCTCCAAATACATTTTATGTACATCTAGGCAAGGGTGTGGGCCGGGTAGCGTAGTCGGTATAGCGACTGGTTACGGGCTGGACGGTCCGGGGATCGAATCCTTGTGGGGGCGAGATTTTCCGCACCCGTCCAGACCGGCCCTGGGACCCACCCAGCCTCCTGTACAATGGGTACCGGGTCTTTCCCGGGGGTAAAAAGCAGCCGGACCGTGACGCTGACCCTTCACCCCCTTCTAGTGCCGTGGTCAAGAAAGAGTAGAGCTATACCTCTACTCCCGCAATGGGCCGTACGGCCTGTACAGAGCCTCAGTGCCTGTACAAGTGTGCACTTAGGCAAGGGTGGTAGTACACCGCATTTTAAAGACTTGCTGTATGATCTCCGGTTTTTCCTTCCGATGAAATTCCTTGTCCTTTTTTTCAAATAATCTTCACGTTTTATATAAAAGATGCGGTGGGATTTAAATGGTCTAACGAACTCGGCCCTCATGTCTTCAGAGCAGGTCGATTTTTCGTACTTTTCGTTATTAGCATGCAGTTTATAATTGTAGGCTGTTCATGAGAGACTGAACATAGTGTCGAATTACACACCGTTCGGGGCAACTATGCAAGCTGTTTCAGAGTATTTCTTTTGTTCTAACTGGCATGTGCACAATAGCGTTTATAAGACAGTGGGAGTGTAAAACTAGTGCAGCTGACAGGACTGAGACGTCATAGCGTTCTGTATAGATGTAATGACGTTGGTTAATTAGACAGTAATGTACACTTAAGTCATCATTGTATAATAATAAAGTGCTAATTATTCTTGCCTGGGAGCCCATACTTCCTGTACAAACGTCTGTGCCATCTATTGACGAGAAGGCCAAATTGTTCCCAGTTGTACATTTTTCCAGTTAGGTATACGCCCACTTGCTATTTCCACTTTCATCGTCGTCACCTAACGCACAGTTTACAAAATCAGAGCAGAGAATTAATTCGTAAATTTGAGGAATCTCATTAGTTTATGGACATGGGATCTTTCTGATGTTCGTGAAATCGTCTTTGTGGCTGATATCCCAAACTGTATGTGGTCACGCTCGCCGCGAGGGCTCCAAATAGATTAAGAATATTCGTGATATTTCGCGTCATTGTATCCATGGACACATGCTACAAAGGAACAGTTAAAATGTCTTAAACTCCTGTTTTAGTCGAGGGCACGTTGACTTACCAGAGATGTTCTTTCCATACCTTATTTTTCGGAGGCATTTCGTAGGAAGAAAGATATGAGACCTGAAACCAAGACGGTGCTGTGTTGGCTACCAAAACACAAACTTGACATCGTCCTGATATGAACCATTTTAAAAATCTGTACAACTACAGCCTCCGCATCTTCTGGACCGGTTCTCCACTGCTACACACAAATTTTGTAATATCTGCAGACAGTATATGTACGAATTTTGATGTATTTAATAATCTTTCATTGTTTTTATACGTGCTTCGTTGATATTCAGTCCGTCCCTGAAGATGCTCAAGATTGATCGAAACATGTCGGATTTATGACAAATTGTGTGTAAAATATAATTTTAACGTTAGTGCTTTTACTGCTTTTATTGTGTGAAGTGACAGTTCATTTTTTCCCATGGCACTTTATTCTCTGGCAGAGATTCTGTGTAATTATGCCGGGATGAAAATTATGATGACAGTGAAAGTGATGATGGTTTAGTAATGTGATTTTACTCGTAAGGTGTAAATCATATTCTTAATTTTTTTTTCCGGTCACGTGCAGAACTTAGGGGTGAATTTAGTGATGCTGCTAGACAGGCAGCCCATATCTTCATCAGGTCTGTATACTGTGCATTGGTCTACTGCAACATTCATTTTCCTGTTAGTGTTATATAGATATAGACTGCATATTGCAGATTAGTTAGTGTTACAGAGCATCCCAGTTTCGAGGTGTAACTTGGTAGGTGTCTCTATAAGAAGTGATGAGTCACGTGCGGATGGCAGTTAACTGAGATGTTAATGGCAGATGTTAAAGTTAACTGATATAAACTAGGCGCAAAGTACATAAACAAACTGACAACAGGCCATTTTGCACTCCGTATATCTGCACCATATTAATCGCTGGCTACAGACCTATGCGTAAATGAATCTATCAATGTTTCCTATCAGCTTGTATCACGTAATGGTTCGTAATACTTGCACAGAAAGTAACAAGTCATACAGTGTGCCATTAACGTAACATTGAGGCGCGTTCGTGTAACCATTGTTGCAGTGGAAAAAGAAATAAATATTACAACTTCCGAGCGTGTCGCCAGTTATCCAGCATGCAAAGCGCATGCGCTGTATTATGTCGTCATCTTTGGACGGTCTGTTTCCACATTGTCTCATAAACAGCACGATTTTCGGAAAAAGTGTCAACATAAAATGTGTTTTGATTTCCTATACAGCTTTCGTATGAAATATCTCTCATTCTGAGAAGAATTCGTCAAGATATAAATGTACATGGTCTTCGTGTGAAGTACCCGTTATGCATGTCAGATTTTAATGAAACTTGGATTTTCCCGACAGATTATGGGAAAATCGTCAGATATGACATTTATGAAATCCGCTGAGTGGGAGCAGACGGACGGACAGACAGACATATATACATGACGAAGCTAGTTGCTTTCCGAAATTTTACGAACGCGCCTAAAAATCATTTGGAGGTATTTCACAATTTTGTTATCTAAATGCTTGGAGCATAATTCTCCTTGAGAAGCTGATGGTAGTTCAGGTAGTCGACAAACGTCTCACGTTTTATGAACACGGGTTGCCCATTGCCATGTTCCATCATATCGAGTTTTATAGGACACGTGTAGCAGTGGTGTGTTGATCAGGTGAATGAAAGAATTCCTGTAAGATCTGCGGTTCTGACGTTGGAGACTTTCTATATCAGGACTGGCGAACCTTTTTGAGGGCGCTTGCCCAAATTGTCTACAAATTTCGAATAAGTTCTTTCACGTGCTCACGGAAATTTTGAAGAGCAAAGTAAGGTTTTGGGGTCTTTCATAATTATTAATTGTTGCATTATTATTAATGCGTGTTATAATTATATCGCATAATTAATGCATAGTATAATTATATTTCTAATTAAGGCCTCCTCGAGGAATGCGATAAGGAAGAACGTTTGAAAGCAACTGGGCCTGCTCCTGCTTCCTGTTGGAAAATAAGATTGTAAAATGTTTTGTCCAATGTAACGTATTTCCCCATTCACCGCCGGGCTAGCATCCCAATGACAAATATGCAGTCAGTACTTCGAACTGCTCCCGATTTGTGTAAAAATGTTTCACTCGCAATGTTATTTGGTAAAAACTGTAATTCCTAACACAATCTGTACTCAGTCAGACATGTGTGTACAAACACACATTCTTCACAATATACAGAAGCTGGTCGGGCAAAAGAAATTAAAAAAAAAAAAACGGGCCGTCAGTGAATACCGCGTTCCATTTTCGGCACCCGGGCGGAGGGGACGCAAGCCGTGGCTAAATTTGTTTACCTTT
>Ga0123357_10007352_pt1 | contig 13601 bp, 7 predicted proteins | sample TergutEmb28metaG_FD_89873 | JGI IMG/M metagenome (GOLD analysis project Ga0123357, IMG submission 89873) | Embiratermes neotenicus P4 segment gut microbial communities from Petit-Saut dam, French Guiana - Emb289 P4 | ecosystem: Host-associated > Arthropoda: Insects > Digestive system > Gut ... | reverse complement strand
TCTGGGATAAGATCCCTCACCCAATCAACATTTTCATGCTTTGGTCCTTAACAGATGTTCTGGGTGTTCACAATCTTCAAAAGTAGACCCACAATTTAGAATTGAAAACCATTCAACAACCCCTGTTTTTCCCACCATCTGCTCTCCAAAAGCTCCTTTCAACATTTCAGAAGTTTCCACAGCCAAAGTGTAATTTTATGCAAACACAGTGTCATTTTATAGATATGCCAAAATCGCTAACAGAACACACACTTGTAGTTAACAAGACACTACTCAACACTAATAACATGTGCTGCACACTTATTCCAAGCAGGCAATAACTCAGCAGATTTTATTCCTTCTAAACCTATTGGTAGAAGTTCATGCTAGAAGTAACAATGTCATCTCATGGTCATCCACAAACTATTTTACTGCACCATGTACACTGTAAGGGCAACTTGGAAATACCCTACAGTGCAACCCCAGAGTTGCTTTCTTACTTTATTGCTAAAGAAAATTCACAGAACACAAGTCACAATGGACCACCTAAAAACATGAGTCCAAAGTCATTTGTTGTTGGCATGGGCACCTTTTTCATTTACTTCTCGTGTCCTCCACATCAGCACTCTCAACACACTCTTCAACATTTATTAACCCTTTGGCACCAGAATCAAATGCTCAAAGTAATCTGCAAAAGACTGCAAATTGAAGGGAGGCTGCAAATGAGCAGATGTAATTATATAACATTTGGTGCAAAAGGGTTATATCATGACACATTATCTACTGCAACAAAATCTTTGAAACTACACTGCAAGTCATACCTTCCTGAAACAGTTCTGATACACTTATTTATAAAGCAGGAAAATGTTTTGAAGTAAAACAACAAAGATGGGAAGAATTAATATTATTCATATGGCATTTTCAGAGGGACTTACAAAAATCTTAACTTCTTACACAGGAAAACCTTGAATTGGGAACTTCTTATCAATGAACCACAGTATTATCTACATCCACACCATATATGATCTTCTGATAGGACTACACAAAAAATGGATTTGCCAACATCCTGTACATAGCAAACCTACTTAAATCCCTATCTATGACTTAATCACAAATTCTCACATCCAGACTGGGTGCTGCAAACACAGACAATTCACCTAATAAGGTGAGCTATTAAAACTGTATTTTTATACATGTCACAAAATGACAATACTTCAACACATGATTAGTCCCACAGCAAGCCTACACTCATCATATCGTTAGACCAAACAATGCTTTGCACCCAGGTCAGGAAAGAACAAATAAATGTTGCTGGTTTCAAGTCAGCCACTTTCTCCATCACTCACCTTATTGCAAACCCCCTCCACCACAAGCCCAGGCTCTCGTCCCTTTCTTAGAACAGGAACATTAAATTTTATGACTACTTAACAATATGGTCCAACATGGCTGTCACTATTGCTACCAGTTACTCACATAAGTGCATAATAAACATTACAATTGAATTTACATGTTATGATTACGCCTGTTGGATGATAAACAAGGATTTATAACGTCATAGACAACACGTGTATGACTACACTTGAAAGACGGTTACAAATAGAATTCCCATATTCCCACTACTGACATGTGGTATGTTACCAGTATATTGAAACCTGTTTATTTTACCGATTTTATTGATATATATACACATTATCCCACTATGTGGCATAATAAAATTAGACATTATTTTAATTGTAAAAGAGTGGCCTCTACCTCAGTTCTTCCCTTTTATGTAATTGCAGTTCTACCCCATGATGGCTGTAATTACTGGTCAGAACATTTCGTAGTAAATACTGTGAATAATGAACATACAATCATGTATGATGTATTATTCAGAGGATCAATAAACCAACACTGAAATATTGCAATTAACTTACTTTAATAAAAACAAATGATTTTTCCAAGAAAATTCACATCACACCCAGATATCCCAATGAAAACCAAGAATGCAGCAACAGTGCCTGTAGATGACATGAAGGCCAGAATACATGTGACAATTGGTACGAGAAAGCAAGTAAAAGGGAGACAGCTGATAGGCACCTGGGAGGGGGGCAAAGGTCCTGTTTCTTTCCTTGGCCAAACTCAGTACATGAAATCACCTTCAATCACTAAAGAATTGTTATAAAATGTTTTTAGTGTTGTTTCAATACCCATACCTGAACCATCACTTTTGATGAGAACAAATTCAAAGGCTCCTTTCCTAGGCACTTTTGAATTCAATGTAATTTCAATATTAGGCCACAGAGATCTCAAAGCATCACTCAACTCTACAGCCCGACGACGGAAAACTTGTCAAGATTTGCTGAAAACACAACAAACATATTAAAACAACCTAAACATTTGCCAGCATTATGTAATTTGTACCAACTGTATTATAACTTACCAATGCTCAATATTAACTCTAAGTTCTTTTCCAACATCCTTGTCAAGATTCTGGCCACTGCCACCATTTTCTGTGAGACCATCGCCGCTCTCAGTCACTACTTTGCCCTTCGGGACACCCTTCTGCTGCCGTACTTTACGGATTCGTGTTGTCTCGCTAGTGTCTTCTTTATTTTTGGCTCGACCTCGTGGCTTTTTAACAGAAGGTTCTGCATCTTCACTCTCTATACCTTTGTCAGCGACCTTTCTTCCTCTTCCTTTACCAGGTTTTTGCTCTTTCTCACCACCTTCCTCAACCACATCTGCAGTTTTTTTCGTGGCTCGTATGGTCCCTTTACGCTGCGCATCCTCTGCCTCAGTACCGATATCCATCGGCTTTTCGGTTTCAGTTTTTTTCGATGCCTGTCCTCGCTTAGATACAGCTGCAATGGCTTCTCCCCCACCTTCATCTTTCGAAACTCCTTCATTTTCTTCAGTTTCAGGATCGTTCTTATTCTTCCTTCCCCTTCCCGGTTTCTTCTCTGACGCTTCACCTTGTTCTGGAACAGATTTTACTTTTGGCACCCTACCTTTCTTTTTAATCGGTTGTTTTTCAGTTTCCTGCTCTTCGGCGTTGCTCTCATTTTCTTCTAACTCCTTGGGAACTTTAGCTGCAACTCGTTTATCCCTTTTGGCCGGCATTCTCAAAAATTTACTACCACACTCCGCAAATTGAACCACGCTTGCACCACGAGAACGTACGGTATACACCTAGATTATCTACGGTATATCCCACCAAGAATCATGGGAAAGACGCGGGCTGATCAGCCACTTGTAATTGGTCAATTCAAATCGCTAAACTGCGACTCAAAAAACTGCGAATACTTTCCATTTGTGCAGAATATATTCCCCTCCGTGCTGGAGTTGTACAGCTGCGAAAGACGGTCCAACACGCGTACAAAGCAAAGGGAAAAATTATGGTTTTGTATTAAGTTAGTACGCAAGGAAAACCACATATTATCAACTAAATATTTGCAATAATTTAACCCACTTAACACAAGATTCTTCATACGTAAACTAACGTAACTAAATTAGTCCCAGCTTAAACGACGAAATGGACACGGGTAACCAATCTGTGAGAAGGAGGTAGAAATTAAGAAACTGGACTAAATGAAAACCTGCCTGAATCGGATTATTGAGTACAATTCTGCTGGTTCCGGGAATATCATGTAGCTTACCGTGCAAAATTATCTCTAATGTACGGAAAGTGCTTAATGTAGAAAACAACATTATAAACTAATAGAACAGAATACTCTTTTATAGTATGTTAGGGTTTCAGGATTAAGAACTAATGTGTGGTCCACTGGGTTTTGACCTGTGTAGTCTAATAGATGCATACCGATCAGAAACGCCATGGTATCGTATCGCAGAAAATATTTTTTCTTTTCTTAAAAATTGTACAGTATTCTGCTACCTGGAGTTTATTTCAGAAGCATGTTTGATTTTGGACAAAATATGTGCATAAACTCTGATTAAAATCAGAACATGAAATTGAGATAGGTGTAAATGGACATAACAGATAACGCCACACTGTCATTGGTTATAGACTAGCTTTTTGGATTACGTCGGATTAGAAGATATTTATTTCCTTGTCGCGACCACACATTACACAGTTGTATAAAATTATTATAATTGGTCAGTTACTCGGCATCATTCATTATACATTTACATTTATTAACATACAAACATAATTTGTATAATTACATTCACTTTATTTAAAAAGCCCGGAAATTATCACACACGTCACTATGGAAAGTCATGCACATGTAAAACGTCACCAAGAATGTTTATTCTATCACTGTCACATCTCTGAAGGGAGAAATCTACATTTTGCCACGTCCCAGATGCCATACACCTTACATGTGTAATCTAATATATGCTTTCTCCTGGGAATTGCGCTATTCTGTGTTATAACACAGCGAGTATTGATAATTTCTTACCGACGTTTGGGGACAACCTAAAGGTCCCATCTTCAAGGATGTCCTCTAGCTTGGGGGCTGGGCATAGTGCTAACGATTCTTCATTGTAAACACGATATTGTAAAACATTTCACAAAGCCTCAGACTCGAACTGATCCTTTGGTACACAGGTGCGCGGCGCTAGTAATGCGATAATATATGTAATGAAATAAATTTAAAAAATTGCACTCATAAAACCAAAATGTATTTGTTGGTCTTCTTAATAAACTTTATGCATCTAATTAGTGCACGGAACATTGAAATTTCAAACTGCGGTAATGAACCTTCGGGTTGCATAAAATGCGGGTTATTTCTGGAGTGGTTACGGACATAACTTCTCGGGCAGGACTCTACTCAATGGAGTTGGTTGCAGACCACGGAATAGAGGTACAGGACATAACTACTGTCTATCTGTGGTTATTACTCCCACAGGCAGAGGCATTACCACAGTTAACAACTTGTACAAATTGGAAACTCCGTGGAAACGTAAATTTACAGCGCCCCAAGTGGCCATATTACTGTAGTTGCATGAGGCAGAGGAAAGAGCGAATTGAAAGATTGTAGAAAGCATTTGCCTTAAGCTCCACAAAAGAAGAGCGCGTTATTCCCCTTCGACGCATCATTCTACATTTCTTTTATTTTTTCTATCACTCACCAACACTGTTACTCCTCTACAGAAAACAACGCATAAATAAACTGACAGTAGCGAACGGGAACCTAGCATCGCGTTCTGCTCTCAGGTCGTGTCCTATAATTCACATTCGTGGACGAAGAAATCAGCAGCAATGGGATGCTATTTCTGTCGAAATTACAGTCAGGTTCAAGCGGAAGAAACAAATGCGGCGTTTGTTTTATAATTCACTCTTTGTAGTTTATTAAAATTGTTACCAACTTCATGTACTCATTAATAGAAGCAACTGTATAAATATTCAACAAGGATTCTCTCAGACGATTTTAATCTGTAATATAATGGCGTTTTATGTCTGAAATTAGGCATATATGTTCAAAATAACACGTTGAGGGCGATTTTGTTACCACAGATAAACCAAGGAATTCTGGTGTACACCGCAGCGTACTGGCTACTTATATACCATCGTGTGACGTCGTTGCGATTACAATAATGGCCGATCTCGCCAATGAGGAAGGTAGGTGCCGTCATAATACAAAAATATTCATTACTTTCGTGTGTTCAGCTAATTATGTGATTAAGGTTAATGTGCAAATCACTGTATACCCACAGTTCGTGTCTGAAAAGTTTGTACGGAAATGTCTGCCTTTTATTAGCCCGAGTTGGCTGGAGATTCCTTTTAGTGGATGGGTATAGACTCTCTCCCGACTACTCGTGATGGGAATTACGAGGGGGAGGGGCTGAATATATCCACCGGCGGTGGATTGGGATGCACGAGAAAGAAAATGCTTTGCACTCAATACATCTAGTAATATAAAATAAAGTTCCAATTGAGTCATATTAAATTTCCCATCTCGAGTTTTGAATCTATTGATAAGTTGTATTGTACGGACATTCCTGTTTGTATTGTACGAAATGATTGAGTTAGATGGTTGAATTTACTTTTCACTCGCTTCGTTGCATAGCCTCGAAAACCATTACATAAGTTAAACGAGCTTATGTTCTTGTCATTTAACAGGTCGTGTTTTTCGAAGATGGCATTCTTCTGGGTGTGTACTGTGGTAGGAAACACTTCGTCGCATCCCAGAACACGATACGTGTAATAGTCTTAGGACCTAATGTTTTTCTTTGCTTAAGATAAAGGGAACAGTTTCCAAAAATTGTAACTTGGGATTTTTTTCACAATTGATTTCATAATTTCAGGTAGCCCTAGGTCATGGTAACTTAAAATGGAGGATGTGGGTAGGGGCTTAGCCCCAGCATCACTGGATTCTGAAGAAAGAAGAGACATAAAAGAAATTACTTCTGCAAGTTCTGCAGCCACTACAACCACCACAGGGGAAGACATAGATAGGTCCATGGTTACTTATGTGCAACAGAAGCAGCAAGAACTTCCTGTTTCATTAACAAGTGCAGGGAGCAATAATTCTACAGAACAGCAGCTTGATTCACTAATCTCACAAGTATGCAGGAATTCTTTTATTATATTTGGTTCAATTTCCAAGTTCTGGAGTTCATGATGTTAGTGTATTTTAATATGTATTACTGTTTAAATCATCAGTTCACTAATTAAATTTAAACTTAAAAGTTATCGTGTTTATAACTAATCAGAACTAAAAATTTCCTTCATATCTTTCCTTTTTGTATGAGGTGAGGGGTTTGGGTAAGACTAGCTTGAGAAAACAGCTAATACAGCAGCAAATGAATTTATTTATTATAAGATATTCTTGAAAAGGATGCGAAGGAATGAGCATTGCAAACCTAGAACCAGCAAATAAAATTTGTGTTCCTTGGTTGTGATTTATGATGAACAGTAAAATAATAAAAGTTATTGAGAGAATAAAAATATTAAATTAAAAGCTACTTCAGTAGAAGTAGTTTTTAAAAGTAACATAAAAACTATTTGTATGCACATGGATGAAATACCACACCAAATCCAAATTTTGACAGATACATGTTCTTTAATACTTGTTAAATGTGTGTTTTACTCAGATTGCAGTCTTCAGGGTCCTGACACCACAATGTTAGGAAGGCTGAGAAACCAGGGTGGGGAGCAATTTTTCTTACTGACCCTGAAAAGGGTAATTCTGGATCCTGGTTTCTCAGCTTTTCTCTTTCACAGCATGTATTGGCCCAAACTGGGCTGTGGCCTGTCTCCCCTTCTTGTGGTTTTGATTGGCTACATTACTTGCAAATAGCTGGGTTACTACAGCCATTATAGTGCGTAGGCTATGGGCTGGGTGATCCAGGTTTCCATTTCTGGCATGGGCAAGGGATTTTTATCTTCTCCAAAATGCCCCTGGGGCTCAGCAAGCCTCCTGTTCAGTGGGTACCAGGGTCCCTTTGCACAGCAGTAGAGCAGCTGTGGCATGAAGTTGACTGCTTACCTCCATCTAGTGCTGAGGTTAAGCATGAGTGGAGCTATACCTCTGCTCTCCTTGTATTCTTTCATGGCATGTATAAGGAAAAACTTTACATTCCTTGCAACCCATCTCTATAATTGAACCACATTTTAATCCCAATCGCTTCAGTATTAATTTGACCCAGTTTCTTCAATCCTGATATGGAGGCATCATGTTCCTCTGTCACTATGTAGCACTAAATGGTGTCAAAACCAAGAAGACTGCAGACAGACCAATTGCAATCTTGCAACACTGAAAAATTACATATTTTTGTACAAGGGAATGGATAGATTGAAGGTATCAGTTGTTTTAAAGTAATTTATATTGGGAATAGAGTCCTTTTAAGTTTAATTTGTTCACAGAATTTAGCTGACAGAGTGAGTGACAATCTTACAAGCCCAGAGCAGCCCCAGCCACTTCCTGAAGAGGATATGGTTGTGAGTTTGTTAGGTTCTGTGGTGACAAACTCTGCTGGTGATGACACTTTACTTTCACAACAGCAGGCTGGAGTTGTTCATGCTGAAGATGGACAAATTTTATGTGTTACATACATAGTAAATCCTACATTGGATGAAGTCAGTGAAACTCAGCACCCATCCGCAAGTGAAATTTCCCAGCGTATGGTGCTGCATGTAACTGATGATGGGACTACTTTTGTATTGCCAGCTGAGAACGTGGAAGTGGGAGGATTTGACGTTGAGAGTGGGCTTGTACCTCATTTGACTGTAAATGGCATGTACTCACTTGCAACAAATGACACTTTATCTGAAGAATCATTAACATCTTCTCTAGTTCTAACTTCTGACCCGAAAAATATAAGTAAAGAGGAAGCAAGGCTGAAAAATCGTCCATTTATTGAGATTAATGATCGCAGACGTACTGAACAGGTACGTTGATTTTTTCTCTGTCAGTGACCACCATTTATCTGCTAGTGAAAGAAATAGTTGTTACTTTGAGTGAGAGTTTTTTAAACATTTATTTTTGTGCATTAATTTAAAAGCATTATGAAACAAGGAATGGCTTTTCTGGCATTGTGCAGTGATACAACATATCAGCGCATATTTTCTTATAATATAATTGTGAAATAAAACATCAGAATAAGATCAGGAAACACTTCCATTTTTCAGTTCAGAGCTTGTATCTTATATCTGCCTTCCAGAAACCTTACAATTGAAACACATACGATTTTAATATTAGGTTGTGTTGTATGTGTTGCACAGCTTGGTCAAATGGTTGAATTACTCCATGGAGCAGAGTTCTTGAGAAGCTTATACTTACTTAGCTACTGTAATTGTATGGTGTGCACCTTGGTTAGGTAACTGATAGACTTCATTGAGCAGAATCCTTGAGAAGCTGATACTTGCTTAGCTAGTCAAATTGTATTGTGTGCACCTTGGTTAGGTAACTGATAGACTTCATTGAGCAGAATCCTTGAGAAGCTGATACTTGCTTAGCTAGTCAAATTGTATTGTGTGCAACCTGGTCAGATAATTGACATAACTCCGTGGAGGAGAGTCCTTGAGAAGTTCGTACTTAGTTAGCTATTCAGATTTCTATGAACCCTCAAGGTTTATTACCATGTTCTATTGTGAGTTTAATTTACACTTTCCAAACTTATTTCTTTTTGGTCAATTTTAATACTGTCCTCCAGTCTCTACCTCAGTCTTCCAAATGGTCTTTCTCCTTTAAGTTTTCTAGCCAGAATTTTATATGCATTTTTCTTCACTACTACACATGCCTAGCCCATCACATTCTCTTTGATGTGATCATCATAATCATAATTGGTGAGGAGCACAAATTATGTACCTCTGATTATACACTGTCACTTTGTTATTCATGACAGTGATCCACAAGTATCGCAAGTTTTGCAAGAGATATGTAATGTAGAATGTGAACCTGCAGAAATGTGCGAAGATGCAGCATGGAAACATAAGAAGCGCACAACTATGTAATCATTGGTTTGTTTGTTTGTTTATTTATTTGTTTAATTAATAGTACTGTATGAAGTGCATAAGGTATTCTGAATGATTGTGATTGGTGCATTGAAATGTATATGGAAGGTACCGACTGTGTCCTATTTTATGACACTGTCACAACTCGTCCCTGTAGGTACTGAGGGATACCATGAAACCTCAGTCAGGATAACAGATGTACAGGCTGTGATTTGAACTTGGCACCTCGAGAATATAAAACTGTTACAGCGTAATATTCAGTCATTGATTCTGTAACAGATGTGTAGACATTAAAGATTAGGAACATGTGAGCAGGTGATTGGCAGTGAGCTACATATAGAAGAAAAGCTGGAGGTGCTGGATGCAATGCTAACTCCTGCACCAGAGCGGCCTCGTAAGAAGAAATCAAATTCTGTCACGGAGGATGGGGAGGGGAGTTACATGTGTGACCTGTGTGAGACCACGTTTCCACGGGCCAACCAATTCTATGGTCATTTGCACTCACACAGTGGTGAGAGGAGGTGGGAATGTGCAATATGCCCTCACAAGGTAAGTGTAACAACAGATAACTGACACAGTTTATGTGTTGCAGTTTTGAAGCTAATGGAGTTGAAAATTGGAGATTATAATGCAATTTGAAATTTTGCGTAGTGAATTGTTCATTCCTCATAATGTGGCAGGAAGGGAAATTACAAGCAAATAAGGTAAATTAAATTGGAGTGATATGTTCAACTATATATTTGAAAGCAAGTTCAGGAGCCCTGATGTTTATGAACAGTTAAGTTCTGTTATGCACTAACGAATCATTAGTATAAACTCCAGTGTTATTGTAATTTCAACATCTGCACGTTGTTTACAAGGTGAAAAGTGTGGTGAAACAGCTTCCTGATCAGTTGTTACAAAACAACTTAAATGCTTGAGGGTTAATACCATCCAGTGAAGTATTGATCAGAATGAACAGGTTAGGTAACACAGTATACACTCAAAACAAAGCATTAATGTTTACTGCACTTAATAAAATTAGAGAAAATCAGTATTTATACTAAAGCTAGTGACAGTGTATTTTGCTTGAAATTCTGCTTGTTTAAGTATGGTTTCACTGTTGTGTAATATAAACACTGCAACTGCTGTTCCGTTGCAGGCAGTGTTTCCGAGTCAGGCATTACTGCATCGTCACGAAAGGGAATCTCACCTGAATTTACGACCATATACTTGTGGGGTATGTGCTGCACGATTTGATCGTGTCTCCCAGCTTAATTACCATCAGCGTCGCATTCATGCTGAAGAACGTGGCCATGCTTGTCAGATCTGCCATAAGGTGAGAATGAATGGTTTGCAGTGAAATTAAATCAGGGAACACATGTATTAATTTTGAATAACAGGTTTAAGAGTGGGAAACAAATATTCCTAGTCATTCAGTAGTGAAATACTGTATTTGAATATCAGGTGAGGCTTTGTGTAGTACTGCCCTTCACAATCTTTGATTTTAAGGGATGTTTTCAATTATATGTGCAATTATACAACAACCCCTGATTTTTCAGACAGATTAGGAAAGAATTCATTTCTTATTTTCAGGTAAATATGGTATAAAGACACCTGTTAGATTTACCTACAGCTGTAATGGGAAGTGTGATATTTTGAATTTTATATACCGTAGTGGTAGTGTGGGCCATGTGGCTTTAAATCTGCTCACTGATAGTAGTTATTAATAACTACAGTTGATTGTAGGGGAGACTCAGTGCGTAGTAACAATTACTTGACACTTTGCTGTTATTGTTCAGCCTCTGAGTACAGACCCATGGTTGATTTATTTGCTTATGCTGTATATAATAATGCTGTTAATTGAGGCTATATAATGCCACCTAGTGAATAAATAAAGATTTAAGCTCTTGGGATTTGACATTGTGTCTTTGGGTGAGTTGTTCTGAGTGTATCAAAGGATTGTAGTCCCATCATCACCAGAGTTTAAGCAGTTCAAGAAGAATTATTTGTGGACTTGCAAGATGACAGCACCATGTCCCAGAAGACATGAATCTTCAGGAACGTGACAGTGTAATGAACTTGAACGATGAACTGGAAGGGATGTGAAAGGAAGTGATCATTACCTTATTTGAGGTACTGTTCCATCATTTGCTGGAGGGTCAAGGAAGCCACAAAAACCCCTGTTGAGACAACTTATCTGTAGGTTGAGATTTGAACCTGAGACCTGTATATGAATCAGATGTTCTAACCACCGAACTGTGATAGTTGGTTGCATCCTAAAAAATTTTAATAATCTGCATGCTTTGATGCAGTGTAGTGCCCAGATGAATGCAGGCAGGTTTTCACTCCAGGGTTGCGTTCCTGAAAAATGTTGTGCAAATCAAATGCAAAATTTCCTTTTTAACCTTTAAGGTACGAGAGATTTAAATTGCAAAGTGGCTGCTGATGGCTGGAGTACCTCACGCATTAAATGCCCATTTTTGCACTTGCTAACATTATCCCCTGTATTGCATACATTTTTAAAGATAAAAATTTGAAATAAAAAGTACATGTTTAAGAATGAATCCATCTACTCATTCTGCAAGTTTGAAGAAAACCCACCTATTTTTACAAAGCTTAGTTGAAGGTCACTTTTTTATTTTATTTATATTTCAGTCTAAGTTTCATTCTGTAGATTTATTCTTTTCAAATAGCTGCTGTTGTGAGTGGAGGCCCTGTGCTATAAAATTTGGAGCTGGCTGTACGTGTCATTGTATATCCTCAGGTGTTGTTTAGGTTTCAGTCTGATAATGATGATTGTGTGTTGTGGTAGCGCTGGCTTATCTGGGTGCTTTGGCAAATGATTTCATATGCAATCAGTGGAAGAGAAAAGGTTTAAATACAGACATTTATTTCTTGGTTAGTTCAATGTGGGACCAGAGGCAAATGCCCTTCATTCTGCTCTGTGGATTTCTTTGTGAGTTGTTTGATCTGTACATTCATACTTCTGTCCATCTTCAACTGAACACTTAAGTCCATCCCTCTTGGAGCAATAACGTGCGACAGACCAGAAACTGCTGACGCTTTCATCACAGAGGCAGAAGGTGTTGGGTGTGTTGTGTGCTGAATTGCAACGCAATGCACTTAGCAGTATAGCTAGATGGAGAAACATTACAGACCAGACTTCATGGAACTGGTACTAGGATCAACTTGTATGCTCATTCATCATAAGACTAAGACATTTCTGCTCCAAGTAACGGTGACACTGACAATCACACAGATGACGTTACTTGCACAAACTTCACACAGTGACTGACTGTACAGTCTTTCAATTTATTGAACCTGTAGTTCACAGATTTACGGGGGGGTCCGAGTGGTTCATGACAAACAGAGCTGCTCCGCATCAATACACTTCCCCATTTGAGTGTTTTGACAGGAAGCCAAGATGATAAGCTGCATCCGCAAGCCAACTAAAAAGACTTGATACAAGCCACAACAGACACTGACGTATGCAATATAAGAGAACTTGGCTCCATGTGTTTTCCACCAAAAAGAAACAGAAACAAAGTTCAAATGTTGAGAATGTAACTTTTGATTGTGTGCCAACCGATGTTTTGAGGTATATCGAACCGAACTTCATTTCAGAGGATCAACTGGCACTAAAATGGAAGAGCGGGTCATACAAATGTCAGTAAATAATACCACTGAAATTACTGAACTGATGTTTTTCAGTAGCATCTTCTTGATGAGATAATGGGGGTTAATGGGTGTGGATTTTACAGAAGGGGGTTTATGAAGGAAAAGAGACATATCAGAGGAGCCTATATATGTGGTATATGCTTCACTACGCCAGTACGATGAAAAAATGATAAACACTGCCTGTAGACATCTGTAAAAATTTTGTGAATTCTGAAAAAATTGTAAGAATATTAGTCAGAAAAATTAAATTTTATTAGTGATAATTTTGATTAAAATCAAACTTCACACAATTTTTTATGCATGTACAGTACAAGTCTTTTAGACAAATATTGTGAAAAGGAAATGTGTAATTATATATGCAGAAAATTTTAAACAGGACATGGCATTGCAGGAAAATGTCGTCCCTTTCGGTCATTGAGGGGCATTTAATTCCTGGTACAGTTTCATTATTATACCGTGCAATATTAAATATTATTTTGAATATCCAGCTTATTGCACAATGTTTTATTATTAAAATACACTAAAAGATATTATATTACTGTTAAAATCTCCAACATGTTTC
>Ga0123357_10007351_pt1 | contig 13603 bp, 9 predicted proteins | sample TergutEmb28metaG_FD_89873 | JGI IMG/M metagenome (GOLD analysis project Ga0123357, IMG submission 89873) | Embiratermes neotenicus P4 segment gut microbial communities from Petit-Saut dam, French Guiana - Emb289 P4 | ecosystem: Host-associated > Arthropoda: Insects > Digestive system > Gut ... | reverse complement strand
GTTATTGATAATAAGGATTTTGATTTTGACGTAACGATTGAAAGCAAAGCAGAAGGAAAAAATACATTGCTTGTATTGGATAAATCAGGGAAAACAGTAGGGAAATTGAATGTTTATAGTAAGGATGAAGAAAATATAAAAGATAAAATCAATTATAAGGTTGTAAATGTGACTTTTGGCAATACTCCGCCAAATACGACTCCAGTTGAAGTGAATCTGAATAATTATTCAAATGGAAGTAATATAGAAAATCACCTTAACCAAAATTCATATAATCAGGCGTTTACTAAGTTCGATAATAGTAATCTGAATAATTTAGAACATTTGACAATTATTGATTCAATAATCCCCAAAAAGATAACATCAAATGCATCTTTCCAGTTGGATAGTATGAAAAACAATCAAAGAGAGATATTAACTTTCTTAAAAAATAAATATAGAGGTACCATAAATGCAGGTGAACGAATTATCTTCTTAATAAATAACAGAGAAATGTTTAAAGTAGATGGTTTTGCTGAAAAAAATGGATCCTATATTGTTTTATTCATACCAGCATTGACGAATTGGGAAACTTTTGTTCATGAATTGGGACATACATTTGGATTAGACCATCCTTTTGATACAAATGGTTATTCACAGGGAAGTACTACCGATTTTATGGATTATTCTCTAAAAAGAAATATGTTTTGGTATTGGCAATGGAAAAAAATAAATAATACTGATTTTTAAATAAATAAAAGAATATGAAAAAGTTATTTTTAGTTATAATATCTACATTCTTGTTCTGCAATCTTTATGCGCAACAACGAGATTTTGCTTTTTTCAATCATAGGATTGATAGTCTGACACAAATTTATTCTACCAAAGAATGGCAGGAAATGATTTATGGTAATTATTTTGATTATACAAATTTAAATGTAAAAGGAAAGGAAAAATTGATTATTAAAGTTAGAAAATTATTTGAACAAGAGGAATACGCTAATTTGTATCGTTATGGGCATAGAATAATCTACGATATGTGGTGGATGTATCCCAATAATAATTCGCTTGAAATTAAACAGAAATTAATAGAACTTTATCTTCAATATTATTTTTATCCGGGGACAAGCAGAATTATTGATAGTTACAGATATGATAAAAACAGGAATCTTTATTTCACTAAAAAATCCAAACAACGCATCATCGAATTATTAGAGAATAAAAAAACGGATAAAGAATATCTGGCTTGTTTGAATTATAGAAAGACCCTATCGTCGAGTATTACTGTAAGTGAACATTTTATAAAACTACTAATAAAAGAGCGAAACGTTCAAAACGATACAATAATCCAACAAATTAGGGATAGTGTTTATACGGAATATGTGAGTGCAGCGACCAAAAAAGATCTTGAGTCTTTGCAATTAGAACCCGACTTAATCCGAATGATCGGTTTATTAGATATGAAAGAATGTATTCCTGCGCTAAAAAAGAATATGGAAAGTTGTATTGCAAATATGGATACCTGTGATTTTGGCACTTGCAGATGTAGTAGAGATGATATAAAAGCCTACCGGTATGCTTTAGCGAAATTGGGGGATAAAGAACAACGGCAGTATATTTTAGATAATTTAATGAATATCGGAAATAATAATTATTCTGATGAAAAATATTTTGACAGGAAAGATTTTTCTTACTTCCGAGACGATGAAATGATATGGCGATATATAAAAATAAACTATTCCTCCGGAAAAATGATAGGTATTTTATCTGACGTTTATATTTCGGCAAGCCTAAAAACGATGAATGATGTATATCCTTTTATTAAAAATATACCAAAGGAATTAATATTTCCTGATTTTGCTACTGATAAAGAGGAAAATCAATGGGCGCAATCATTGTACGATTGGGTAATGGCAAATAAAGATAAGGTGGAATTTGATTATGAGGGAGAAAAAAAATTCCCTTGGTGATAATCATGCTTGGCAAAACAGAAAATATGGCTGTTGTCAAAAAACATTTTGCTAGATAACAAAATAAGATGAAAAATTATATTTTATTACTCACACTGATGTTCATGTCCATAGGATTGTTTTCCCAACAACCTTGTGGAAACGACAGTATTGCGGTAATAAAAGAAGCCATCAAACTCGACCCCTCCACCTGTTACAAAGTCGGAACAGATATTGTATCGGTAGAATTTGCAGCAATTGAAGGCGTTACACGTTTTGCAGTTGACCAGTACAAGGATGTTTATCAACAAGTAACTGAATACTACCAGCAGTATAAAGCAGGCGATAAGGAAATTGCGGCATCTGCGAAATTTATGCTTCCGGGCACGAGTGATAAGTTTGCTGTGAAGATAAAAGGAACACCGAAGGAAGGATTTGATTACAACAAAGTTCACTTTGTGACGATGTCAGGCAAGGAATACGAAAAAACATATATTGCGGACAGTCTTCGCTGGGAAATTACGGTAGTTTCCAGCGATGTCAACGACGGACAGGAGTTATTTGCAGTTTACGAAGAAACGCCGGGCAAATATGCAACCATTGCTTTAATCAATATCTACACCTATGAGCCATTGGAACGGTCGGTAACGCTTGTTCCGGTTAATGGACAGATGAATGGTTTAAGCAAGGAAAGCGTAGCAAGCGGATTGAACAGGATATATGACAAGATAGGCGTTCATTGGACAGTGAATGAGCTGAATGCAGTTTTTAATTACACGCCTAAAAACGGTTCAACATTCAACGTAACCGGTAGCGGATTATTCTCAACGCTAACCGATGATATGAAGGGAATCAATGAAGCCTTCAAGCAATCGGGCGAATATCAGGAAGACGGGCTTTATTTGTTCATCCTTCCATTTGATGCAAGCGATAAAAGTGAGATTGCCGGAACAAATGGAGACATGCCTTTGGGTTCGCAGTTCGGCTACCTGTTTCCGGGCGTCAAAGCCGACGACCGCACGATTGCGCATGAAGTGGGACACGGCGCATTCAATCTGGAACATCCGTTTGACCGACCATTGCGCAACAGTTTCCAGAAATATGCTTTAGCTGATAATTTGATGGATTATACCGATGGTACAGGGTTTGCTAAGATTCAGTGGGATCAGACACGTGCTCCGGGATTGGTGATTGGGTTGTTCCAAACGGATAAGAGCGGGATGGCTGTAAACAAAGATGGATTCAAAATACAGGAAACATTGCGTATTCTTCGTTTAATACATGCATCAGGCACTAGTTATAGATTTTTAGAATTTCCAACAAATGAAGTCGAAAATATTAAAATAGGGTCAAATATATATAGTAACGTAAAAATCGAATTTATTCAAAAAACAGGACAGTTTACAAAAGAAAAAAATATCATACAATATGATAATATAAAAATTATTACAAACAATGATAATGAAGCAAGTAAACTCTATGATTTTATTTTAGGAAAAGAACATAATATTTATGGCACATATGATGGCTACGTTACTCTTAATGGTGAAAATATTACTTTTGATATGATTACCAGTCAAATGGAAAACACTATGTTATCATTATTAAAAAGTGGGAAATACAATAATTTGACGTATGAAGAAAAAATTGCATTATTAGTTCCGGTTATCGAATGGAAGTTAGGTTATCATTATGCCGCTAGTATTTTCTATTATTGGTTTAAAGGAGATAAAAACAATAATACAAGAATTATAAAACTATCTGATGAGAATTTCAAGGAATTATTTGAAAAATCAAAATTCTTTCAAGAAAAACTAATAGATGCTGAAAAAGATCTAAGAGCAGAAAATATCTATAATGTTTCATCTACAAATATTTGCTTAAATAATATAAAAAGGGCAATAATAGAAGGACGTGAAATTGAAATAAATCTCCCGAATGATTATGAAGAGCCTGATAGAACAACATCTGATTATATTAGTTATTTCAAATCGTATGCTGTTAGCTTTACAGAAACGGCAGAAATACTCAAAAATAGTATAATAAATGATGATTTCGCATACGCTATAGGTAGTTTTACTTTTAATATGAGTATTGTAGGACAGTTAAAAATATTGGGAAAAGGTAGTAGAGGTTATATTGAAGGAGAAGGTATTTATTATCGAATATGGGATTCTTTTGATTTTATAGGTTCTCAACGATTGGGTGATTGGAATGGGGATGTATTTGATGCGTCGCCGGCAGCTTTGTATAAATTTAATTTTAAAACAATAAGAAATAGTGATTTTAGGTCTCTTTATGAAAAAATATCAGGAAAAAAACCAAATCAAGATGGAAGTACTTCTTGGGATATTAGTATAGTAACAAAATATCAGAAAATGAACACAAATGTCGTGGGTATTGATTATGCTATTGATTTATTTGACAATATAAAAAGTTCTATAGACAAATAATATTTTATGAAAGATAAAAATCAATATTTACTGAAAAGGATTAGTTTCTTGTATATAATACTTATACCTGTATATTACTTATTACAGTACAAGTTTGGCGATGGAAATGTTCTATTCATTTGGACTTCAATAATGTTGATATTATTGTCGTATTTTAATTACAAAATGTCGCGTGTAGAAAATGCAAAAATTTTAAACTTGATATACGGAATATTGTTTTTGATTGTCTTTACAGCTCTTTCCTATGTGATATCCTATGCTGATGATATTAGTATTGAATTGGTTTGCACGATTATTATATTAGCATTAAGTATTATTTTCCCTTTTTTTATTCATTGGTATTTAAAGAAAAAGGGTATATTTATTTCTACTTTTATTTTGTCATTTAACTTTCTTATTGTGATATGGCCAATTTGTATTAATCTTATATTACGTATTGGTTATGGATAATATATACCCGCGCTCGGGTTGTGTAGTAGCCGGTAGTGTTTCAAAGTTAGTGATATGATTAGAGAATGAGTATAAATGGTTGATAATCAATGAAAATAAATTTTATAATATAGAAACAAATAACATTAAAAATTTATTTATAACAGCTTAAATTAAAAATAAAGCATTGCAAAGATGAAAAATTCGCAGTTGTGTTCCAGAGTTAGTGATATTGTATTATGAATATAAAATTGAAAATATGTAAAAGGGTGATTTACAAGTCAGGAGACTTGTTTTTAGCACGACGTAGTCAGAGACCATAGCCGTCAGGTTAAGGCTGAAAGCCTTATAAATCAATAGCGTAGGGCATCGCCCTACGATGTGGAAACGAGTGGTAGCCCAAGCCCTGAAGGGGCGACAGTGCAACGAGACAATTTAAAAGTGAATGTAAAATATTAATTTAAAACAAGATAAATATGGAACTTAACAGTAAAAAACTTGAGCGGACTTCTCGGATAGTTTATTATTCTATCTCGACAATTCTCTGCATTTTTCTAATTCTTCTGTCAAACAGAATTATTGGCGACCTTGATAGCACAACAAATCGACCTTACTCAAGGGATTTTGAGGACAAAATTGCGCTTTCGGAGCTTGACAAAAATATTGATGCACAAAATACTGAATTAGAAAATTTGTATTCTAAAAAAGAAACCGTTGAAAAAACAATCGAAACGGCAAAAGAAAATCACGCAAACGAAAAGCAGTCATTTGATAATTGGTTGCAAACAAGAAAAACTTTAGGTTCGCCCGACAAAGACCAAGAAGTTGTTGCTCGTGTGAAAAAATTAGACGAATTTTATCAAATAGAACAAGAATGGCGAGCGCAACTTAATACGCTGCAAGTGCAAATTAGCGAAACTCAAAAGAAAGAACAGCAAATTCAAAAGTCTATTGACAAAGAGCAAGACGTAGCTTATGAAAAATACGGGAAAGCATTAAAAAAATACGATTTGAAAGTGTTTTTAATTCGCTTGATTTTTGTTGCGCCGATTTTGGCGTTGGGAATTTTCTTTTTCATTTGTTGCAGACGGCACAAATTCTATCCTCTTTTCTTTGGTTTTACACTTTTCTCACTTTACGCTTTTTTCTTCGGACTTGTTCCTTATTTACCGAGTTATGGCGGTTATGTTCGTTATTCTGTTGGAGTTCTTTTAACCGTTGGATTGGGTTACTATGCGATAAAACGCATAAGGCAATTTATAGAACAAAAACAAGCAGAGTTGAAAATTTCCACGCAAGAGCGAGCAAAAAAAATTCAGACAACAGTTGCGGAAAAAGCATTAGAAAATCATTTTTGCCCCTCGTGTGGAAAGGATTTTCTTATGCGCAAATGGGAATTTCCAGCAACAAAGATAATAGAAACAGACATTTACAAGTATGTAACAACTTTTTGTAGGCATTGCGGAATGGAACTTTTTAAACAGTGTGAAAATTGCGGGACAAAGAATTTCGCTCATTTACCTTTTTGCTCACTATGTGGAACAAAAATAACGAAGAATGAATAAAAAAAAACGGAATTAGTTCAGTTGGAAATATTAGAGCAAGTTTCGACAAAAATAGCCATTGTGTATGGATTCACTCCAATAGCCCTGTTAATCGTGTGGAAATATTTGACATCACAGGAAGGAAAGCGCTTGAAACAAAAGCCTTACAATCAATTATTGATTTCTTTTCAATTTTTTTATTTTTAATTAATTAATTTATTTATTAACATATTAAAGCATGAAAAATTAAATTATCTGAAAAAAATATATTACTTTTGCTAATAATTCAAAATTAATAGATGAAGAAATTTATATACTTATTAACTCTTTTACTGCTTTTTTCCTGCCATCAGGAAGAAAGTACGAAAGTTGAAATTGATGTGACTTTGCATGTCAAAGACAATCACACATCGCCACTTGTTGTTACAATAGAGAACAATACCCGTTATGCGGAAGAATATTTGTGGAGTTTTGAAGGAGGTGATCCTGCTACATCAGACAAAAAAAATCCAGGTGCGGTTACATTTGTTGATCCGGGAGAACATCAAATAACTCTCGAAGCTTGGAATATAACGGAACGTGCTTCTAAAACTTATACAGTACAGGTTGATAGTGTCGTTACTGCCGGATTCGATGTACAGGTAGATATTAATAATTACGCTCCTGCAACATTTTTCATAACCAATAATTCGATTGGAGGAGCTTCATATAAGTGGCTGTTTGATGGAGCAGAGCCCGATTCTTACGACGGGAAAGACCCTCCTGCGATAACTTATTCTTCACAGGGAAAATATACCGTTACACTTATTGTGGACAATGGGAGCGCAATAACAACCGTAAGTAAAGACGTAGAAGTCCGCGAACCGTTAGATGCTTCATTCTCGATAGTTCCTTCTTTTGAGGATATAGATGATATGGAAGCGCCTTTACGGGCTACATTCGATACTAAACTTCAGGGAGTAGAAAGCCTGCTTTGGATGTGTGAAGGAGCTATATTTGACAACCCTATGTCGGCAAATGCAGTCATGTTTATTCCTAATGCAGGAACATATACCGTTTATCTTGAGGTATCGAATGGTAAGGAAACGAAACAAGTTTCAGGGCAAATTACCGTAAAAGCAAACACTAATTTGCGTACCCTGAAAGATATTGAATTTGGAATATGTACTGCACAAAACACTATCGGGTCGTTTTATTCGACGAGGTTGCGCCGGATAATAAAAAGTAATGAAGTGAATGCGGCTAATGCTCCGCTCATTGATATTGCCTTTTTTGGATTTGACAGTACATTTAGCCATAACCGGTTTGTTTCGCCGGATAACCTCGAAACAACTACATTTGTTGAGTTTAATAATGCTGTGACGACAAAATTCATAAATAAGCAGGAATCAGGGAATGGACTCCTCAGTGTTCAGGAATTTGAATCAATGACAACAGACGCTTTACTTAAAACGCTACCAATAAGCAGTGTAAACTATGGAGATGAGTATTTTGAAGATGCCCCATTGCCCCGTATTGTTCTTTTTGAAACGTCTGATGGGCGTAAAGGCGCTATAATGGTAAAACAGTTTGTCAAAGCGGGCAAAGAAGATTCGTATATAATAACAGATATAAAGGTACAAAAAAATGATTAGGCGGGTAGCATTGCTGGTTTTCATAATTGCCTGCATTACACAGGTATCAGCTCAAAGTTTCAGAATTGAAGATTTAAAAGATATGTTTGGAAAAGGTAAGCCGTTTAAGTTAAATGGCGGATTTTCAGCTAATTCTGTATTTAATACAGGCAATACTGAATTAGGCAGAGATCCATTTGCTTATTATCTGAACGGTAATATCAACCTGAATATTTATGGGCAGATCAATTTACCTTTTTCATTTAGCTTCACAAATTCGGCATCAAGCTATAAACTTCCTTCCAGCCCCAACCGGCTAAGCATCAATCCTTCTTATAAATGGATTACGGGACATATTGGAGATGTGTCGATGACATTTTCTCCATATACTCTTAATGGACATATATTTACTGGAGCAGGAGTAGAATTGGCCCCGAACGGCTGGGAATTTGCCGCTATGTATGGGCGTTTTCAGAAAGCTGTGGAATACGACGACGCTCAACCTTCATTTTTACCAACATACAAGCGTATGGGATATGGGATTAAGGCTGGACGGATAACGGATAAATATCAAATTTCCTTGAATTTGTTGAATGCAAAAGATGAGAAGTCTTCCTTAAATACCCCTCCTGACAGTTTGGGTGTTGCTCCTATGGAAAATTTAGCCGGCAGTCTTTCATTTGTTTATAAACCAGTAAAATTTATTGAATTATCCGGCGAATATGGACTTAGCCTGTTAACAAACGATATTCGTCTTCCAAATGAGAACATGAGCGGAATATTGGGTTTATGGAAAGGAAGCAATATGTCTTCAACGTACTATCATGCGCTTAAGATGCAGGCAAACTATGTAGGAGAAACTAACCGCTTTGGTATTGGATACGAACGTATTGATCCGGATTATCAAACATTGGGCGCTTATTATTTTACAAACGATTTGGAAAATATAACGGTAAATGGCTATCAGTCGATGTGGCAAAATAAACTGAATATAGCTTTGAGTCTTGGATATGAAAGAGACAATTTATCTCAAAAAAAAGCAAATGATAATTCCAGAGTTGTAGCTTCTTTGAATATAACAGGAACATTGAGTGAAAGAGTTACGGCGAACCTTTCATATTCAAATTTCCAAAGCTATAGTAATATCCGTTCCGATTTTGAATTAATAAATCAGGAAATAACATTAGATAAGCTGGACACTCTTAATTTTATTCAACTAAGCCAGTCTGCCAATTTTAATTTGAATCTTATAACCAAAAAGTCGGAGGCAGAGATGCATAATTTGAATGTAAATATATCTTATCAGGATGCTGCAAATAAACAGGGAGGAAAGTATCAGCAGGGAAGCATTTCCGAAATGGTTAACGCATCATCGACTTATACGATCAGCTTTCCTGAAAAGGGCTTATCTGCAAACGGAGCTGTTAACATCAACAACAGTCAGGTGTATAATGGGAATACTTTTACATGGGGGCCTACATTGGGAGCCTCATCCCAACTATTAAAAAAGAAGGTTAATATTTCGGGCGCTGCGTCGTATAATACTGCAAGATTAGAAAACATAAAGCAGGCTGATGTTTTTTTATTTCGGATGAACAGTTCATATAATCCTGTCGGACGGCATAATTTCACATTGGCTTATACTTTTCAGTGGCGTTCGGCGTTAAATCGGTCTAACACGAACAATTCGCTTTTCACGGTTGGATATAATTATAATTTCTAATGTAAAAAACCGGATGTAGTCTCAAACGATTGCATCCGGTTTTTTGTTAGCATACCTACAATATTGTCTTTTTAATAATATCTACGTAGTCGAGTTTTTCCCACGTAAACAATTCCACTTCGATTTGTTTCTCCGACTGATAGCGGGAAGTGAATGTTTTTACGACTTTTTTAGGTTGACGTCCCATGTGACCGTAAGCTGCTGTTTCCAGATAAATCGGGAAACGGAGTTTGAGTCGGTCTTCAATTGCTTTTGGCCGCATGTCGAAAATAGCAGCTACTTTTTCTGCAATTTCACTGTCGCTTAACTTAACTTTACTTTTTCCAAAAGTATTCACGAAAATATTCATTGGTTGTGCAACTCCAATCGCATAAGCCACTTGTACCAATATTTCATCGGAAACGCCTGCCGCTACCAGATTTTTTGCGATGTGACGGGCGGCATAAGCAGCCGAACGGTCAACCTTTGAAGGATCTTTTCCTGAGAAAGCGCCTCCTCCGTGCGCACCCTTTCCTCCATACGTGTCAACGATAATTTTTCGTCCGGTCAATCCGGTATCCCCGTGCGGTCCGCCAATCACAAACTTGCCGGTTGGATTGACATGATATTTGATGTCGTCTTTAAATAAGACTTGAACGGATTTCGGATAGTCGGCTTTTACCCTCGGAATCAGTATGTTTATAACATCAGCTTTAATTTTTTTCTGCATAGCTTCGTCGGAATCAAACGGATCGTGTTGGGTTGAGATGACAATAGTGTCGATACACTCAGGGGTTCCATTGTCGTTATAACGAATGGTAACTTGCGATTTGGCATCCGGGCGCAAGTAAGGCATCAAATGAATTTCCTCTTTACGGATTTTTGCCAATTCAATTAATAAACTGTGAGAAAGGTCTAAAGCCAAAGGCATATAGTTTTCGGTTTCATTCGTTGCATAACCAAACATCATGCCTTGATCGCCGGCGCCCTGATTGAGCGGGTCTTCCCGTTCCACCCCTCTGTTAATATCATCGGATTGTTCATGAATAGCGCTAAGAACGCCACAGGATTCCGCTTCAAATTGATATTCGCTTTTGGTGTATCCGATTTGTCGAATCACACGACGCGCCACTTCCGGAGCGTCCACGTACGTTTTAGACCTAACTTCGCCGGCTAAAATGACTTGTCCGGTAGTAACCAGTGTTTCGCAAGCAACTTTTGAATTTGGATCGTAAGCTAAAAACTGATCCAATAATGCATCTGAAATCTGATCGGCAACTTTATCGGGATGTCCTTCCGAAACCGATTCAGAGGTAAATAAATAACTCATACTCTAATGTTTTTAAAAATTAAAATTCTCTCTAAAATTTTATCGGAAAGAAAGAAGGATTTGTTTTGCAGGATGGAACCGGACAGAACCGGTTTTTAGCATTTTTTACTGTGGTTGCAAGCATACAAATCTTTCCACTTACCAATACGCCGGCAAAGGTACAAAATAATAATGAATTATGAGTATAAATTATGAAATTTTTTTTCATCCGGTTTATAAAGGGTACTCATCAAAAGCATATAAAACGGTTGAGAGGTAACGTTCCCCTGTATCCGGCAATACCACTACGATATTTTTGCCTTTATTTTCGGGCAGTTTGGCTAATTGAAGCGCAGCATATACTGCCGCTCCCGAAGAGATGCCGACTATAAGTCCCTCGGTTTTTGCCAGCTCGCGTCCCGTTCGTATGGCATCGTCATTGGTTACCGTGATAATTTTATCAACTGCCGAAGCATTGTATGTTTTTGGAACAAAACCGGCTCCGAGACCTTGTATCTTGTGAGGTGCAGGATTTCCTCCCGAAAGGACGGGAGAATCCGCAGGCTCTACTGCTACTGCTTGTATTTCAGGATTAAGTTCTTTAAGGCGTTTTCCTACACCGCTAACGGTTCCGCCTGTACCTGCGCCGGCAACGAAGATATCCACCTTTCCTTCCGTATCACGCCAGATTTCTTCTGCTGTCGTACGGATATGTACGGCAGGATTTGCCGGATTTTCGAACTGTTGCAAGATAATCGAATCAGGAATTTGGGCTTGTAATTCGTTGGCTTTAGCTATCGCTCCTTTCATTCCTTCAGCACCGGGGGTCAATACCAATTCAACCCCAAAGGCTTTCAACAGATTACGTCTTTCGAGGCTCATGGTTTCAGGCATAGTCAGTATCAGCCGGTACTTTTTAATCGCAGCAACAAAAGCTAAGCCTATTCCCGTGTTTCCACTTGTAGGTTCGATTATTACTGAATTTGGTTTCAGCGTTCCTTTTTTCTCGGCGTCTTCAATCATCGCAAATGCGATGCGGTCTTTGACGCTTCCCAATGGATTAAAATATTCAAGTTTGCCGATTACGTGCGCTTGAGCATCTTTGGATTTGGCGTATGCACCCAATTCAAGTAATGGCGTATTGCCAATCAAGTCTGTTAAATTTTTTGCAATTCTACTCATAGTTTTTAATTTTATTTTATTTTTATAATTGTTCGACAAAGTTAAAGCATAAAAAAATTCTGCACAATACCATTTTTGTGGTATATTTGTATCGTAAAAATAATTTGTATTTTAATGAGTAAAACCTACATATTAGCCGACAATCAAGATATTACCCGTGAGGGAATCATCTCTTTATTGTATAAGCAAAACGAAAAAAATACGGTTGTCATAGCCGAATCTTGTCGCGAGCTTCAGGAAAAGCTGAAGCTATATCCCGATTCGGTAGTCGTATTGGATTATGTGTTATTTGATTACGCTTCAGTCAGTCAGTTCTTGAATATGGTAACGGGTGCAAAAGAATCTTCATGGTTGCTCTTCTCGGATGAATTGAGTGAAGTTTTTTTGCGTCGGATATTATTGTCCAATCAGGCAATCAGTGCAGTGATGAAACAGGATAAGAGAAACGATATAGTTGAGGCGCTTAAAAAAATTTCCGCCGGAGAGGTTTACTTGTGCGAAACGGCAATATCGGCATTGGAAGGAGGCGTTCCAAAACCAAAATTGCCGGATATATTGACTGCAACCGAAAAAATAATATTGCGCGAAATTGCGTTTGGAAAGATGACTAAAGAAATAGCGTATGAAAAAAACCTCAGCTTTCATACCGTTAATACTCATCGCCGGAATATATTCCGAAAAATAGAGGTAAACAATGTCCATGAAGCCGTTAAATATGCGTTTCAAGCAGGGTTAGTGGATTTTATGGAGTATTATATTTGAGCGGGGGGTGCAGTATATACTTATTCTCTGAGACACAGTAAGGCTATGCACCTTTTGCAGGCTGGTGTCAACATTATTTATATCAGAGACAATTCACCTCGTTTTTTAAAATGGTACCTGTTTCCATTTCTCTGTTTAATTTACTGAATTGTAACATTTTTTAATCCCTGATTCGTGTCGGGCACAACCTCTAAATTGTTAAATTATTATTAATAACGCATATTTAGAGTCGTGTTTAACACGGTCAAGTTTTTACGGATTTGTCTACCGCTACGCTGTACCGCTTGCACACAACGTTTTAGCAGCTTGGCGTCAGGCGGGGGGATCGGTAAGGCTTGGACGGGAAGCGAACTTTCAAAATCCTGCGAAGTGTCCCACGAGACAACACCCCACCTGACGCCAAACCCCTCGTTATCTGTCGTTTTTTTTTGTTTTCACTTTTCTTTTTTGCGTTTCACATCAATTTTTACTTTATCTGTTCCACTTAAACCTTTTTTATCAACGGCTTGTACAGCAATATGGTGCTCTCCTTCCGTGAATTTCTTTTCCTGTATGCCCTTTTTGTCCATTACAATGTCGGCTTTAAATTCTTTTTGGTTGTGCGATAAGTCCCACGAAAAGAAATCAATTCCTGTTTCACTTTCAGTTTTTGCTTCAAATTTGTATTTCAAATCTTCCAAT
>Ga0123357_10007350_pt1 | contig 13604 bp, 5 predicted proteins | sample TergutEmb28metaG_FD_89873 | JGI IMG/M metagenome (GOLD analysis project Ga0123357, IMG submission 89873) | Embiratermes neotenicus P4 segment gut microbial communities from Petit-Saut dam, French Guiana - Emb289 P4 | ecosystem: Host-associated > Arthropoda: Insects > Digestive system > Gut ... | reverse complement strand
TAACAGTCTCATTAATGCCAAATACTGTTGATGCAGTGATATGAGCTCCTGATGATGGGTGGAGATACCACCCGAAACATGTAGAGCAGTTTGCAGATATAAATAAACTGTATATTGTTGCATCTTGTTGGATAATTATTGACAAAGGAATCTTAACTTTTAGCCGTATGTCAGTATCCATTTCGCCAATGAGCTAGGCATTCATGTCATTAAAAGTTAGTTAATTTAGTTTACCGCTGGGAGAGCGAAGGGGGAGGGGGGGTGGTGGTGGTTCATTCCTTCTTGGGAGACTTTCAAAAGTGTCTTGCGTGTTTATGTTTATTTAGAACAGCTGTTCAGCCAACGAGCTTTGCTTTGAATTTGTTACTTCATAAGCAGGATATACGAAGATGTGTCAATCATTTCCTCTATGGTACATTTCCTGCTCCCACAATTTCATGCCCTTATCTTGCTTTTGTGCATGTAAAATTAATTCCGATTTGAAATTTGACTGTTCAGATTACATGTAAAATTGTGCAGAACCGCATCTTTTACATGTCTGTGTTACAAAGTAAAACACACACACACACACACATATGGATGTGATAATACAGCTTGATTCAAAAAGATGGACTCGATTTTGTACGTCTATATTTCCTTAACTATACATGTTATGTGAATGATCTACATAACATTTGAAAGAGGATGTCCTAAGTTTTTAAATATCATCGCCAGAGCTCGCCTGGCGCACAGCTGTGCAGCAGCGTCATTTGAGAGCAAAATGGCTACTATGCAGCACAAGATTTTTTGCGTTTGTGAGTTAATTAAAACTGAGTCCTCGACTGCTGTGCAGCGTGCGTTTCGTCTTCGTTTCAACATTCAACCTCCAACCTTCAAACTTCATTGTGAGTATAATCAAATGTAATTTACATAATATTTGCACTAGTTCTAATTTTGAAATATAGACTTACGAAATTGAGTCCATCTTTTTCGATCACGCTGTATACTTTCGATATCTCCGTTCTTCTGCAATATTGCGCCTCAAAACTAAGCGTTTTATTCCCGACGTTTCGATAGAGTTTGGTGGCCTCACCTGCAGGGATCTAATGCCCTATTAGACCTCTCGAAATGTCGGGAACCAGTCACCCAGTTGGGCGGCCCAGTACCCTAAGAAACGACGCACCAACTGCACCGCTGCGAAAGCCCCCCAAAAGTCGCAATATAGGTGTCTGTTTCGTACAGGCAGAGAACGTAGGCTTAGTCTCACAGGACATAACCTTTAAATTGAAACGCATACTGATACCTGTTTCCTTCTAGGCACATCGCAGAGTTTCCTTTCCTTTTCATTTTTTTTGTTGTTGTTGTGAATTTCCAATGTATTTGCACAATTCCCAAATGAATTCGACGTTTAAAATATAGCGGAGGTTCTCGTTCTTTTGGGACGTGGCAGGCAATGCGTTGGTTGGTACTTGGTTACCGACGTTTTGGGACAGCCTTTCTTTCCTATCTTCAAGGGCAAGCTGTCGGCAGTTGAAGGAGGGACCGATAGGCTGTCAAGTTCTTGGACTGCTTGACCCTTGAGTTGGACCGGTGCGCTGTCCGGAAACATCGGTTACAAACTACCGGTCTACGTCGCGTAACATTCCAGAAGAGGGAAGGCCTCAGCTACACTGCAACGCGAACCCGATTACTGGCATAAAATTTCATCATCATCATCATCATCATCATCATCATCATCATGTAGTCTGTCTTACGACAGGCCCATAGCTTCTTCCAAAGCGAGTTCTCCTCAGAGTGCGATCTAGAGCTTCCTTTTTCAAACTTTCATTATCCTCTCGTTTCCCTAAGGTTATTCAATAGCTGTTTACATCTTACTCTTCGTATTCTCATCCGTTTTATCTTTCCTTCAATAACGCGTCCTAGAAGGCAGTTCCGACGCAAGCTAGTCCAGCTAGTCTTCTTGTGCTTTATTTTATGTAGTATATTTCTTTCCCCCTTGACCCTCCGTTTGGAATTGTTTTCCAGGTTTTGTATTTCGAACCCAAGCCCTTCGTAGTTTTAAAAGCCTTACGCCATTTGCAATTTGGCACTATGCCTATATTTACATAGTTACTGACTTTTGGAGGAAATCGCTGCCTTCATCCCCAGGACATATAAGTTTTGGCAGTAAGCTTCTCCAGAACGTCGGTATCTCTTACCAGCCCGACATGGCATCGTATCTCAGAAGAATGGGGTTGTTTATAAACATCGTCGTGCCAGCGTCACCTCTAGCGTTACAGGAGACGTCCACTGATACTCCGTCGCTTTTTGTCTGGCAGGACCTGTGCATCACGGAATAGGCCTATTTCCAGCATATGAAATGCAAGAAATGACTCTCAGTGCTTTCAGTCTCATTGCACAAGAAACAGAGCATTTAAAAGCTGCGGCTCATGCGCGTGAAGAATGGCTTCCGCAACCGGTAGAGCTTCATACAGGAAGAGCATACCAATTCCTAATCATCCCATACGTATGCATGTTTGGAGGCCCATACAATCCGCACCTCTTCCGAGAGTTGTTCGTCTGCCGTAGACATGCACTGTATCCTCACATACTTGGTTACGTGAACAGCTTAGCACCTTTTATAGATACAAACTGCAATGCGTTATTCAACCCATCATCTCTAAACCAACCATACCAGCCTTTTTAAAATCCCAGTCCTATTAGGTAAAGATAAATCAGTCCCATTACAGGCCCGAGGTGCCCAGAGGGTTCCAGGAAGTTAAGGTTCCCAGATTACGTGACAGTGGCCCAGGATGGTGGTAAGGTTTTCAGCCTTACGCACCGGCCGCTTTTTACCCCCAGGAAATGCTCCTGGTACTCATTTCTGTTAGAGGCTGAGTCGGCCCCAGGGTCATACTGCGATCGGAAAGATTGTATCAATGAAAAATTCCAATGACACCATCTGGAATCGAACCAGCGACCTTCCGGCTTGTAGCACAGCACCTTAACCACTGTGCTACCGCAGTCCCCCTCGGTCCTATTAGATGCGTTCGCATAATTGCGAAAAGAGAATGTGAGCCTCTTAATGTCGGTCCTTCCTCATGGAACAACTTGGATCCCTCTGGACGGATTTTCCTTAAATCTGATATTTGAATATTTTTCGAATATCTATTGAAAAAAATTGATTAAAATGCAACGGGTACTTTGCAAGGAAACCTATGTACATTTATTGTAGTACCTCTGTGAGTTCTTCTTTGAATGTGAAATGTTTCAGATAAAAGTTGTAGAAGAAATGAAAATACGTTTTATGTCGGAAACATTTCCCGAAAATCATGCTGTTTTTTTAATGAGAAAAGTTGGAAATATACGGTATTAGAGCTGGAGAGACTACGGATGACAATATAATACAGGCGCATGCGCTCTGCATGCTAGATAACTGAGGCTACAAAAACACTCGGAATTAACACTTATTGCTTTTCAACAACAGTAGTGGTTGCACAAACACCCCTCAATGTTACGTTATAATACATAATCTGTCTTGCTTTCACATTAATTCATATTTTATTGAATCGAGTTTTGCAGTCGACTAGCAACACTCCGATTTCACATTCGGGACTTCCAGGTTCCGAAAATCGATATGGTGACCGGTCACCGTGACTGAAGTAATTGTTGCTCTTCTCCATCCTTCCATGTCAGTGCTGGGATATGACCACGACACCAGCTACAACAGCTTCCATGTAATTTCCCGTTCAAGGCAGAATTAGCATCGGAGTACGAATACATAGAAGTGGAAATTGCATGATTTGTGTACGTAAAAAAAATGTAGAGCAATCCCTGAACAGTTCTGTACAGGCCGTGAGGTTTCCAGGAGGTTAAGGCTCCAAGATTTCTAGACAGTCGGCACATGAAGGTAGTAAGTTTATCAGTCCTATGCACCGGCAGCCTTTACCCCCCAGTAAATATTGTGTTTAAACGCTGGGGTGTTTTCCGGAAGGACCATATCAATGAGAAATTGCAGTGACACTATCGGTAACTGAGCCTGCGACTTTCCGGCTTGTAGCGCAGTGCCTCGACCTACTGCATCACCGCGTGCCACGAACACCATCATAATGGGAACCGGAACAGTGTGGTTTGAGGTAATCGGTTCAAAACAGTTTGGGTAACGTGGACGGCGAAAGGGTTAACGGAGATCACATGCTTATGGACTTGTGTGAAATAAATGGACTTGTTATCCCGAACACTGGCTTATAGGCCTAAGAACACATTGTACACATGAAACCAGGACCGCGATAGTGACGTCAGTCCTGAACAGTGTGCTTGTGAACCAAAGGTTCAGGAAGAATGTGAAGGATGTCCTGACACTGTAGGATAGATACTACTAAGTCCCTAACGCCGGTGTTCAACTGAAGTGGAAACCTAGAAAGAAATGTTTTTCTTATAGTTACATCCCATCTAATTTTCTTATAAATTAACAAGACTGAAGGTAATTATCTGAAATATTCTTGAACTACTGATGACGTATGCAACCCTAATGTCGGCCCATAAAGGAAGTCTACTCCTTTGCTTTATGCAGGGTATATAAAATTATATACCTGAAACAAACCATTTTGTTGTTGTTCTTGTTGTTCATCATCATCATAATCATCTTCTCTTCCGTCTCTTCCTCCTAGATGGCACCACAGTCCAGTACGAACCTCCGCCTCTTAATGGACTTCTCTCAGTCAGCTCTGTTTCTGACCTCCCTTTCCAATTGCATTTTTGCAATTTTCAATATTTCATGACCGTCCACTGATGCTTCATTATGAGAATAAAACCAACAAGCGCAAATGAATATGTGTGTGAATGTATTTTGTTATAAACGTTGTAAACCTCCTGCATTTTGCGGTCACTTTTTTGGGCCATTTTCAGGAAGGTGTTTTTACGAAGGACATATTATAGAGACAACCAATCCAATTATCCTATAATAAATTAACATATCTTCATATGCACGCATGGGTTTATTCTCATAGTTTTGTGATTTTGCATTTATTAAAACTTGTTTGTGCACAGTTTCACCAGCTCTTTTTTTTGGTCGCCCTCTTAGTCGACTTCTCTGAGGATTATTGTTAAATATTTGAATTACTTTTCTTTTACTATACACCCAATTAACACGACCAATCCAATTCAGCCGACGTATTCTGACAAATGAAAGTATATCTAAATCTCCGAACAGCTGTATTAATTCTTTATTATATCACTTAGTCCAATTTTCATTTACGTTAATTCCCCTAAACATTATTCTTAAGACTTTTAATTCAAAAGCATCCATCCGGCCGTTTAGCGATATCTTCATTCACTGTCCAAGATTCTGCTCTGTATGTTGCCACTGGACTTGTTAAGGTATTACAGATTTTTGTTTTTTTTTTTAATCCCCCTGAATACTACTTGACTCCACAGTAAAGGAAGAAGTGTGTAATGTGCTCTATTTGCATTTGTAATCCCTTTTTTCAGTTTCTGGTCTTAATTCAATTTTATATGTTAGAATTGTGTGCCAAGATATGTGTAATCTTTCACTATTTCAAAATTATATGTGCCCTTTTTGTGATATCATTTTTTTTATTTTTAATTTATTTCTAATCTCATCTTATTTCTTTAATCTTCTTCACATAAAAACCACATCATTAGCATATGCCATAGCTTGACTACATTTGTCAAATTTGATTCCCCGTGTTTCTACTGTATATCTTACGTTTACAACTTTCAAAACTACGTAACAGCAAACAAACAACTGCATCTTCCTGTCTCAAACCTTTGTGAACTTGAAATTCAGAGGATAAATGCTTGCCAATTTTAACCTTAGCGTATATTTCGCTATATAAAATTCTGTACAAATTCAGTAGCCATCTCCGTGTCTACATCATTTGGTGGCTCATCATACGGTTCTGCGGTTTGTAGGCACATTGTCCACCCTCCTGCACACCCACTGTCTGTTCCATCCTGCGGTATAAAGCGCTTCTCATAATATTCAAACCACATTTGCAGGACTTCTTCTTTGCTGCCTGCTATGTTACCTTCCTTATCTGCAATCAGTAACGTTTGTGGTTGGAATCATTTTCTTATACTATTCACTTCTTGATAAAAAAAATTCTTGGTTCATTGTTATTATAAGAAATTTCCATATTTTATGTGCCTGTCTTCTTTTATCCATATAATCTTGTTCTTTTTGTCTGGTATTTCTATTTATCATTTTGTTGTAAGCTATTTTTTACGTTCTAACATTATTTGAAATTCTTCATCAAACTATTTCTTTGTGTTCTTTCTTATTTTCTTATTATTTTTCCAGCTGCTTCATTTATTCTTTTTTTTTATTTTGTTCCATGTTTTATTTATATCTTCCACTTTTTCTAATTGATTATTTTGTACATTTGCTGTTACCTCCTTGATGAATACTTCTTGTACTTCTTTCTTATTTAGTTTACTAATATACCATTTCCTTATTTCACCTTTCTTAGTCTTTTCACTGCTCTTAGTTTTCAATCTAATTTTGGCCGTGACTAAAAATTATCTGATTCCCTTTCAGCACCTTTCATTCTTCTCACATCACGAATATTCGTGCAGTGTCTTCTGTCTACCATAATGTGATCTATCTGGTTACATATTTTGTTGTCAGGTGATTTCCAGGTGACCTTGTGAATGTCCTTATGTTGATACCGGGTTCCTGTCGAGCTAAATCTCCATCGTCATCTGTTCCTTTGTGAAGGCTGTGCCCTCCACATGCTAGATATAAGTACGACTCTTTTTCCAGCCTTAGCTTTGAAGTCCCCTAGTATTGTTTTCATGTCGCATTTGGGATCTGCATCACATACCTTTTCCAAAGAACTACAAAATTCTTCTTGGTTACTTCCTTGAGGCTCGTGTTGATGTCAATGTCAAATTTAAATATTTATGTTCACCCCTAATTTTGCATTTTTCTTTTATTCCTTCAAAGTGCAATACATTATCCATAATATGTCTACTGAAATAAAACCCTTTTCCAAATTCAAATTCGTCATTTTTATGTCCACTGTATAAAATCTTACATTTCTTTGTTATCACAGCCCCTTTCCCTGGCCATCTAATTTCTTGTATAGCAAATCTCTATTTTACATTTATCCATTTCTTTCACCAGTTCATTCCTTGCTCCTTCTCCGTACAACGTGCCTACATTCCAAGTTGCTGGTCGATTCCACTCCCTGGAACTCTATCGAGGCCATAATTTGGGCGTCCTAACAGTTAGGTTTTTTTTTACGGTGAGGGGTTGTCGGCCTGTCCCCCAACCCCCAACCCGGAGGACCACTCCACCTTATTTATAACTCCCGGGGCAGCGTGGCCCAGCTATACCCCCAGGCACCGGGTACCCATTTTGATCGCCTTTTACGACCTGCATGGGCCGCAGTGGGACTTCTTTTCTCCGGTCACCACGCGGGGAGCAACAAACCACACGTCTGCGTATAATGTTATAGATGTTCTATGGTTAGAATTTATTATACATATTATTTCCCATAACAAACCTTTTGTGCTTTTAAATTAGTGCTTTACGAAGTATATGCCCAGTGCCCAAAATGGCCGTTCTCTGCGTTTCCTTCATGTCTTTCTTTTGTTCAGGTATTTCCTGAATAACTTTGAGAAGTTTCCAGTTTAAATTATTATTATTATTATTATTATTATTAGCAGCAGTAGTAGTAGTAGTAGTAGTAGTAGCAGCAGCAGCAAAATTGCTGGTGGTGCGAAACTTGTTGGATCATACGGTCGGACGATTGGCAAAAGCAAAGTAATAATCCGAAGCAATCTGTCCGATAGTACTGCTTTTCCACACACCACGCAAAATGTAGAAGGGCCTATAAAAATGGCTTGTATTATGTGCTCCCACCTCTCTGTAGTTGTTTGATATCCACTGGAGAGGCTAAAGAACCTCAGTTTGTCCGTCCTTGTGTTAAAAACATAGCGCAGTGAAAGTGTAGGGTCCTAAAGTCAAATTGATGGTACTTCTTATTTCGAAGACGAATAAAAGTCAAGGATTTTATTACAGACGTAGAGGTTAAAAACACCGATTTGAAATAAATAAACAGGCACCTGCCATCGTTGCTACACCTTGTGGGTACAAATGAACTGTTTAAAGTCGAAAGCTGCCAAATTCATCGCAATACTAGGAGAGAAGCTGGCAGTTGCTTATGTATTTATCGTATCTGAAGTTTACTGTATCCGTTTGGCTGTACTGGCCCTTCAAAATAACAGGATGTGAAGCAGAGTGGTTCTGACTGGAGTCTGCCATTGTCACTTAATTGCCACAGTTCACCCCGGTTCACAGGATGCCATGAAAATCTAACAGGCCAAGTCCTGCTGCTTTTCGAATCAGATGAGCATGAGATATGTTAGCGCAGTCCCTTAATACTGAACGGTTTGGGTCGAAGCAACCCAAAATTATGTTGGATATTTTTACGGTGCGGTGAGATGCGACGTCGTCTAGTCAGCAGACTGTCAATATAATTGTACCACAGTCTCAGTAGGCCGTAATATTGATATGGTAAAGCAATCCCTGCACAGACCTAAAGAGGTCCGTAGGGTGCCAGAAGGTTGAGGCTCCCAGGTTTCGAGATAAAGAAGGTGGGAAGGTTGTCAGCCGTACGCAACAACCGCCTTTACAACACCCGGAATTATTCCTGGTACTCATTTCTATTAGAGGCTGAGTCGAAACCAGGGCCTTAGTGTGGCTGGAAGGATTATGTCAAAGAAAAATTCCAGTGACACCATTGGGAATCGAACCCGCGAACTTTCGGTTCGGCTTGTAGCGCAATGTCACAACCAACAGCGCCACCGCGTGTCCACGAAGTATTGATCCTACCTACTCTTAAATAAAACATTGCGCTTGTTAATAATCTCATTATCTCCTTATTTTGTGTAGTTTGCTTGGTACTGTATTAACCTCGGTTAAGTTCAAGACTCTCAGAAAGTTTCGCACTTAAAACGTCTACTGACGAACTGTGCACGGACCTCCTATGCAAATATAAGAACGTGAGAGAGGAATATCTTTTAACTGCTAACTTCTTGTAGGTACTCAAGCAATACGTGAAAGTTGTGGCGTCGATTTTTACCGCAATAATTATTGAAATTGGGCTTCAACTTAAATGCGTCTGTCTGTGCCTGGTACATACGCAGAAACCTTTGTCTCGTAGAAAGTGTTTACAGCATACAGTATACAGCTAAAGGAAACAGCCTTACATTTTCAAAAACCCTCAAGCTTTTAAAGAAAATAATACAAAAAGGTGCAATGAGGCTGTTCCTTTCTGTTAATGGTCGAGATTGAATGGGTAGAAAAAAAAACTGTCGGTTGTGATAGGGGCACAATTTTATGAGTTCAGGAAGGGCTTTTAACACACCGAAATGTGGGCAGGAAGACACATGAGGCATTCTTCAGTGATAGCATATAAAACCAGCATATAAGCTGACAAGTGTTACAGGGTTTGTATTTCTACCAGAGAAAGGGAACCGTGTAATAAAGATTGTCGTTCCGGGGCAAAGAGATGTTGGGTAATAAAAAAGGATGAGACGTAAAGAAACGGATCCGTGAAGTCGTTTTCAGGCTCTGGGTATGGTGTGTTAGTGTTAAATAAAACACTCAACACACTTCCTCCTGCCTTCGCATGTTACCACTTCAGCACCTTGCTCAGTGCTCAATAACATATGACATATTGGACATACGTACTTCCGGCGATGCTTCGAAATAGTAGTGTTATGAAGTCAATGAACCTTAGCTGATTTGCATGCCTTTTTGTGAAATAAATTTGACGTTTTTAACGTCATATTCCCGCGTCACGTTATGCCGCGCTGCAAATTTTTAAATTATAAATTCAACAGTAATGTGGCCTGTTTCTTGGCGTATCATAATTTTATGTGAATGGGTTTCAAATGGTTTTGACCATCTTTTTATCGTTGGTTTCAAATAAACTGCTCTGGAAAGGGTTCTTCTGTCAAAGTTGATCTAAAATTCGAAAAATCAAATATAAAACTTTAGCGTCAAAAGGAATATCGCACTTTAAAAAAAATCTGGGCAAAATGGAATGAATTGTCACTGTATTGCCACAGGGGCTGTTGACCGCCAGATATCTGAAGTTTGCTTGGATCTGTAGCTGTAACTAATGGGATTTTTTTTTCGCATCGCTACCCTGAAATACCGCGGTAGCACAGTGGTTAAGGTGCTGTACTACAAATCTGAAGGTCGCTGGTTCGATTCCAGATGGTGTCAGTGGATTTTTTCATTAACATAATCCTTCCGATCGCACTATGGCCCTGGGGTCGAAACAGCCTCCAACAGAAATGAGCACCATAGTATTTCCTGGGGGTAAAAGCGGCCGGCGCGTAAGGCTAACAACCTTACCACCATCCTGGGCCATTGTCACGTAATCTTGGAACCTTAACTTCCTGGAACCCTCTGGTCACCTCGGACCTGTAATGGGACTGATTTACCTTTTTTACCACCCTGAAATATTCCTTACATTTAATAGCAAAACACATGCGAATACACGCTGTCATCAGAAACCAGTCGCTGTACTGCACCGTCCGTGATGTGAGCATACGTGACATCCTTATGCATTGAGTTAGCCGAATGTTACACTTTTCAGCACTAGAATGCACGGAAATATATCCTTGCTTTCACATAAGGCTAGGTTCTGTTATACATGAGGTAAAATTTCGGCAAATGATTTTGGAGTACATTCCAGCAAATAAATCACAATTGTTTCTATATACTCCATGACAGCGTATGGGCTTGGAAGTGTACATACACACGTTCTTATCTTTGGCACCAGATGGGGCTGAGTGGTCAGTGTCAATAATTTAACAATCAGCGACGGAAATGGCAGTCGATAGTATAGTATTCCTGTTTTGCAGGTCCCGGTTTCAAATCTTGGCCCAGAGACCGAATTTGCTGAAGTTTTCGCAGTCGAACTCAGTTCCTGTACGAAAGTGCAGTTCAACTGACGTCATGACCACTTGAACACATTTTCCAATTAATTATTGGCTAATCATAAAACTATTCGACTATATAAACTGAGCTTCTGACGTCTTTAAATAAACTATACATACTTGTTTTTAAGCTTTAGCCGTGTTCTAAATGTAATCTGTTCCTTTTTGGGCAATTCCCCGGCGCCTGAGTTCTAATTGCCGACGTTTCGAAACTCACTATCGGTTCCATCTTCATAGGCAGGTCGGCAATTAGAACTCAGACGCCGGGGAATTACCCAAAAAGGAACAGATTACAAACTATACAAAAATAAATGAGTATAAACCATCCGCCACGTTTATTATTTTATAATTATTTAGTTTAGTTACTTACTTACTCCGTGGTGCAGAGTCCTTCTTGAGAAGAGAACTGGTTTGCAGCTAGTCAAGAAATTCCCCGTATTTCACCGAACCCGAAGGTTCATTACCGCACTCACAAGCGTTCGCCACCTGTCTCTATCCTGGGCCAGCCCAATCCAGTCCATTTACCCACATCCCACCTCCTGGAGATCCGTCCTAATGTTATCCACCCATCTACACCTAGGTCTCCCCAGTGATCTCCTTCCCTCCGGTTTCCCCAGCAAGACCCTATGCACCCCCCTCTCTTTATCCATACGCGCCACATGCCCAGCCCATCTCATTCTTCTCGATTTTATCACCCACACAATACTGGGTGAGGAGTACAAATCATTTAGCTAATTTATTATTTAGTTTAGCGGGGAAAATTGTTTGTGCTACTTATTAATAAAGTAAATGATTTAAATCCAGAAAGAAAAGACAAAGATCTAGCCTGCTTTACTAAATTATTATTTTGTGGCTGTCATATCCCGTGATACGCTCATCCGCTGAATTGTCTGTTCGAAGCCAGTATATATTATAGACATATTAGACATCAGCGTCCATTATGCGTTTTGCCACAGTTCTATTCAAGACAACTTCTTTATTCTTCCACCGCACAGTTAGCCAGCCAACCCTTACATACAAGGCATTAGAGTTGCATATTAATCTCCTCTGCAGTGCTGAGTGTAGAATGCTGACTGGAGTTTAAATTAGAATCATAAATAAAAATAGAGGACTCCACAAAAAAGAGTCATCAGTATTTGTCCCATCAAGAGCTCGTTACTCCAGTACGATGCCTGCAGCCACTAGCCAAGTCATCTTGGACTCTACAGGCAAGGAGGAATGCTTTTGAGAGTAGAAGAATGAGAAAAGAAGTAGTCTTTCTTTAATATCTCTCCCCAACTGTAGCTGGGGGAGATTTATTAGTTTTTGTTCCGCTCACAAGTTTTAAGGAACACACATCCGCTACACAGACGACAGTGTAACAAAGATGCTGTTGCAGCACCTGATTCTCTCTGGGCATGTGTGTGTGTGTGTGTGTGTGTGTGTGTGTGTGTGTGTGAGTGTGAGTGTGAGTGAGTTTACGCGTATGTGCGCGCGTGAGAAACAGAGAAATTATGTATTGTCAGCGCCGCCAGTCTCTTCCAGGCTCCGTCCTTCTGTCTTGATGTCTGCCTGACTGTCGTGTTTTATAGCACAATTGCTTATTTACTCCATGGTGCAGAGTCCTTCTTGAGAAACTAACTGGTTTGCAGCTAGTCAAGAAATTCCCCGCATTTCACGGAACCCGAAGGTTCATTACCGCACACACAAGCGTCAGCTACCTGTCTCTATCCTGGGCCAGCCCAATTCAGTCCACATACCCACATTCCACCTCCTGGAGATTCATCCTAATATTATCCACCATCTACGCCTAGGTCTGCCCAGTGGTCTCCTTCCCTCCGGTTTTCCCACCAAGACCCAATACACCCCCCCCCTCCCCTTACCCATACGCGCCACATGCCCAGCCCATCTCATTGTTCTCGATTTTATCACCCGCACAATATTTGGTGAGGAGTACAGATCATTTAGCTCCTCGTTATGCAATCTCCTCCATTCCTCAGCACCAGTTTTATGGCACAATTACTATGAGTAAACGGCTTGTGGGATAATAGTAATAATTTATCAGTGTGAAATGTAATTAGTCTCAGACATGTGCAGAAGTTCGAGAAGTTAAAAATTCCTATAATATTTTTATATCCAAATATTTTACTTACATTTTGTTGCGAACTTGATTAACTTTCCCATAATGTAAGGAGAAGCAGCAACGATGAAGCATTCTTGTTGGGGAAGTAGGTCTTATTTCAGAAAGAGCGCCGAAGCTTCTGGGTTAATTGTAACTTTTCGTGTGTGGTATCATAAAGAGAAATTTTTCTTATGTACTTTTATGTGTATATATGTCACTTACTCATGGGATTTATCGTATTCTAAATTGTACAAACATTTGCAGTCACAAGCAAATTTATAAGTGATAAATTGCAGTGCTCGAAACCTGTCTATTCCATGCTTTCTTCGTTCTGGTACGCCATGCCTTCAGGATCGACGCATGCGTAATGATAAGACTGTACATACGTATCATTAGGAATTCTGAACACAACAAACGGCCGTTACTTTGAATTCGAACATTGTTTCGGCTTTGTTTGGTGGAAACTTTTTTTGGGCCGGGGGGGGGGGGGGGGGGGTTTTTTTTTTGGGGGGGTTTTTGGGAATGTAAATTGTGACAAAAAAATAAATTGGTTTCGGACAAAGGT
>Ga0123357_10007349_pt1 | contig 13605 bp, 8 predicted proteins | sample TergutEmb28metaG_FD_89873 | JGI IMG/M metagenome (GOLD analysis project Ga0123357, IMG submission 89873) | Embiratermes neotenicus P4 segment gut microbial communities from Petit-Saut dam, French Guiana - Emb289 P4 | ecosystem: Host-associated > Arthropoda: Insects > Digestive system > Gut ... | reverse complement strand
CTATGAAGATGGAACCGATAGTGAGTTCCGAAACGTCGGCAATTACAACTCAGACGCCGGGGAATTACCCAAAAAGGAATAATTTACATTTAGAACACGGCGAAAGCTTAAGAACAAGACATTTATATTCTCTGCATGTTACAATCTGCTCTAAGAAAAATGCAGGCCTGAAAAAATACACAAATGTACTATAATTAAGTGACTTTTCCAAACAGACAAACTAGTACTGATAACAGAACAAGACCTGTCTGAAAAAGAGAAGTAGCAGTAAAATTTACTGCACGAAAAAAGTGATGTCATATGATTTCACATTCGACTGTGGTCTAATACTAGAATTGGGAAATGATGTCGAAGCACAAATGCAAATAAACCCATGCTGTTAATAGAGAAAAACTCAGTTTTAATATGATATAACTTAGGCATCAGCTTACACTTACACTGCCACTAACAAGTAAATATATCTGATTCTAGTGTAAGGACAACTGAATATAAATACCTCACAATTTCCTGCAACATTTTTCCTTAGTTTAACTGCAAGCGCATGAACACTGAATGAAGGAACAGTTATGATTTCCCACAAGACAGAATCAAAACAACATACAATTCCATCTAAGCTACAGCACTGATCGGTGTGACAGTGATGTCACATACCAACTGATTTTAAAGTATATTTGTACTTCAAGCCTGACATCCAAAGCAGTGTAACTAAGAGAACTTGTTCCATGGTTCAGTGCACATGCCATGTGTATCTTTATGTACCTTATAGTGTTAGATCAGTAATACCGTTTTTAAATTACATTTGTATATTAATTAATGCCTTCAGAGATTTTACAGAATTCTTTTTTCAGATAATTTTATTTATTTAGACCCTTTGTTTTAAGTCTATAAGGTAAGACTACAAATTTTCTTTGCCTTTCTGGGTAGGATTAAAAATGGTATTCCCAAAATTATAACTAAATCTTTGTAAACTAAATCTCAGTAGACACAAATTTCCAATTTATGTAAATAAGAAAAACACAAATCACCTCCAAGACACAGAAGAGACAGGTGGTTCCAGCAAGGGTTGATAAAAGACTGTGCAACATCACACAGCCCAAGAACTCATAACACCATAACGAAATCACTATGTCACGGTGAGTGAGTATTATGACAGCTAATAAGGAGGAACCATTTCTATTTCATACAGCAATTAATTTCCTGTAACTGTGATCATTACCATCACTATTATGGCCATTATCAGTGTTGTCATTGTCATAACTACTGTTATCAATATCATTCTTATGCTGTCATCCATATTCTGGGTCCAGCCAAGCACACAGTCAGAAGTGAAGTCCCACAGTGAGAACTGAGGCTGCAATAATGTGCTGGTTGCTCAGGCCTACCACACACTTCACAGGTGGCTAATGGTAACTGTGAGTATGAAACACTGGTGGAATAATGACTTGCAGGGGAAAACTGGAGTGCTTAGATTAAATCCATCCTTCTGCCACTCTGTCCACACTACGTTCAACATAGACCACCTTAATATTATACTTTACACAGTTACTGTTTAATTTACCAAGATAAGACGCAGCCTCTGCCTTCAGGCAACTGGTAATTAGTACTTCAGAACATAAAGCAGAAGATATCAAAGGATTCCTTCACGATTTGTTCTGCTCAGCATAATAAACAAATGGCAACTTTAATTGAAGGAATTCATACTTCACTAAACACTCAGTGACTATCTTATTTTCTGGGGACTGGGATGACAGGAGACCAATAAGTGGAGTCAGGTATTTACCTGTTCTATCTAGGCCACAGTCATAATTTGTTAATCAAGCAACAGGTGCATCATTCATCCAATCAGAAACAGACAAAATAAAACAATGTTTTCCATACTGACATGATTGACTGCACACCGAAATACAATTCAATCCACACTGTCTAACAAATGATTCTCTGAACTCACACTCTATCTACAGCCCCTTGTGGGATATCACCTGGATGGAAAACTTAAGATAAATATATCACAAATGTCACCCATCTATTCACATATCAGTGAACACTGCTGAACTGTAGTTAATAATGTAACATATACTTATAAATGGGCTGTATTTTTACAACTTCCAGCCCTAAGCAGTTACATAATTCTCTATCAACATGAAGCAAGAATTCTGTATATTTGTAAGGCATCGCATGCACCCACATAAGGGTGTTTTTTTTACCGCCGTCCTAAGCAACGCAGCAGTCATGGGATGTCCTAATGGATATAGGTTTCCCGTGCAATAAAGCTACTGTGCTTGGAGCAACAATAAAAAAAGATTTTGTACAAATGATATCCGAAGTGGTAAAATGGGTTATGAGTTTCAAACCCGTTTTATTTGCGCAGGACCCTAGTCTTCATTGCTACCAAGACCCAAAGGCCAGATGAAGGTAACAGTATGAAAATGCAGAATTCTGACAAATCATAGGGAAAGAAAGTTCCATACTGCTGAAATTCCCTACACACATAATCCTAGCTGTTCATGATTGTGAAAACCTGCGCTTGAATTCAAAATTTATACCAGTTACAGCTGCACCATATATTTATGTTTATTTTCATTACTGTCTGTAGAGACTAAACTAATTTAACATAGTGGAAACAAGGGAGATGGGTAAGCTGCTGCTTGTGAATAAATCCACAGGCACACAGACAAATGATATAAATGTTGAGTGATACTGCAGATGTGAATAAGGAAATTTCATATTTCTGTCTCCAACTGAATAAGTTTGTGTATGAACAAAATACCTGTTGTTCATCTGTCAACACAACAACTTTATTCTTATTCTGTCAACTGCCCTACTTTATATTTTTTCTTCCACTTTTCTCAACACGTTTCTGACTACATTACCAATATAATACACACACTTGACCAGAAATATGTTATTCTGCCTTCATAAGATATTTATTGTATTTAAAACTGTTCCTACACTCATCAAGTGTGGTGTGCGCATTTAGATTCTCTATAACTCCGACTGCAAATATTTACAAATTTATATATGAAGTGCATTCACTGCAGGACTTAAAACAAAATTTATTCACTGCATATACAAATAAACTAACACCTCTGTCTAACTTCTCCATAATGCACAAAGTAACACACATTACCAAATAAAATAAATAACGCTAAGCAAGCCAGTTTTATAGTACATACAATCATCTATCTGCTTTCATAATTATTCATTACTAATTTAGACATTAAGTAATATTTAACTTCTTTATTTAATATTTTACTTAGAAGTATGAAAAGAAGATTAAACACATGTAAGATAATGATATATATACCCGTGAACTCATGGGCCAGTATAGTACAGTTGGATAGCAACTTGCTATGGGCTGGACAGTCCGGGGATCAAATCCCGGTAGAGGCGAGATTTTCCACACCTGTCCAGACTGGCCCTGGGGGCCATCCAGCCTCCTATACAATGGGTACGGATCTTTCCCAGGGGTAAAGCGGCAGGGGCGTGGTGTTGACCAGCAACCCCCCAAACCCCAGTGACGAGGTTCAGGAAAGAGTAGAGCTATACATCTACTCCCATCTATGCCTTCATCGCCTGTTCTAGGTGAACTTTACTTTTTACTTTACCTTTATACCTGTGAACTCAGTATTCATTAATCGTTTAGGAATGCTAACACAAACACCATGTTCTGTTAACCAATATAAAATTTAACAATGACTTACCGGAAGTGGGACGTGCTGGGCTAGTTAATGGGGCAGATGGTGTACCGAATGGTTTTGGTCCAGCCAAACTTGATGGTGCCTGTTATAAAGTAAATAAATAAATAAAATAAATAGTAACAAACAAAATATTTGTCTTACTATCTACCGCAATATTCAAAATATCAAATTTCCTGAGAATTTTCAACTACATGAAAGTCTTATACGAACATTCAATAAACTGCTACTGTTAGAATATACTTACACTAACCCACTGCTCTGAAAGTGCTACAAGGAAATATCACAGAAGATAAGAACTCAACTATGTCTTCTCAGATGATAATCTGAGCCATTATGTAGTGAATTTAAAACACTCTGCAGACTATCTCTGCTCCATCATTAGGAACTCATGTCATGGTGACACAACTGTTTGTTGTGTGTACACATACTGTTGTCACCCAAAGCATGCTCCTCAATCTGCAAGCAGGCTACAACAGTGAGCATGTTCAGGCCTACCCAAATGTGATGGCTAATTACAAGAGTCTGTCTGCTGTTCTTCTACTGTGGTAACTAACAGCATATTGATACAGCCAATGAATAGTGGCGTGATTGACATCCATTTCATCACTGCCCAGTAATGGATGCAGAAATAGTCTTCAAAATTGGATATGCACTTCACACTCACAAAGCTGAATGTCTTTGAAGACTGCACTGCATTCCGTCATTGTAAAAGCTTCAAATCTAATATGACTGTAACTATTCACAACAGTACAAATTAAACAAACTTTACCCACTGTATCCATAACTTTAACAATGCAAATCCATGCATCTCCATAACATACAACTGATGTTCAAAGCTTAGTGTTAATGTTGTACAGGAGATCCTTTTACCCTTGCAGGGGAGAAGCAAATATTCAGTTCTTTAATTAATGTGTAGAACATACCATGTTTTTACAAATGCGTGCTTACAGACAGCACATATGTCTTACAATAAGGAGGAAGTACTTGACATGGGTAGATTCTCACAAATTGATCATGAAGTTGTTATAGAATGAAGTCTCCATACCACTGAGAACACACAATGCTTACTTCAACCCCAGTGTATAAAAAATATCCAGAAACAACGGTAGCAGTGCTTGCTCCTTACCCAGGTTTCTTATTTTTTAAAGCAAAACATTTATTTACAATGATTATCTTCACTTACCAATCCATTTGAATCTGTCATCCATGTCTATTTCTAAAATCATTTGCATAAGCCAAAGTAAAAAGTAAGCATTCATGAATGCCTGAAATTTACTTCTGGATTGTGTCAAGAGCCAAGTAAAATCAAGTTACATGGAATAAAGAACAAAAATTATGTCTTTTAATTTTTCTGAACTGAAGACTATGGACTTAGCATGAACCATTTAGAGAAATTCCAATGCATAGCCAATAGATAGCATTCACCGATATCTATAAACCTGGAGTACACAAAGGCAATAATTTTCTAATTACATGAAAACCTACATCCAGACACACAAGTTTTATTCACTAAGATTAAACATCGTCATAAATAAATAGATTTGATAACTGTTCTCTGATATTAACAACCAGTAACATGCAAGAAAGGGTTTTGTATTTAAAGCTTCAAACGTAATTTAGTCAATGATTGACCTCAGTTCTTGTCCCTGTATTTAAATTAAAATAAGGGTTACGAAAATTAATTTTCTATTTTTTAATCCATCACAATGGACTTCATAACCAAATGACAATAAAGACAAAATAATAAAGTTTAGCCCAAGGAATATATACAATATGGTATAACTTAGATAACTGCGAACTCAGATTGATATTTACAGTAAATCCTAATGCAGTAACATTTCAATCTGCATGCAGAAGAATGCATAATATTTCAAGCATGAAACACAAACAACCATTTTAATAATTTCAAAAAGTCAAAAAAATTGAACAAAGTTGATAAAAAAATTGGCAAAATTATTACACATCACACTTGACAAATAAAGAGCTCCTATGCTGTAATGTGTTACCATTTCTTTAGTCTCTTTATGACACACAATTCCTGTCACAAACTATCTAATAATTACATAAATTTACAAGTGCTTGATCTGAACTACAATGAATGCCCAAGGAGAACACATAAACCAGAACCTTCCTACACACAAATTCTGTTGGTGCTGTGTCAATGAAAGGAGACCTCAGTATTGACAGAGTGACAAATATTTACTATCCTACAAAACCTCAGTTTAGACTTATGCAAAATGGTGGAGAAACTATGATGCTCTCAATAACAATTGTGTGATCTCTCACTTGAAAGTGACTGCTAATATATACCATGCTAGGAAGATTTTTAAGGTAAGTGTTTTAAGCCTCATTTCTGGGACATGAGTCATCAATTTCATGCTATAATGACCCCTCCCCTAAGCAGACAGAGACCCATTGTACTAACCTGTACATAAAAATGAAAGGAAAAGTCCCAGTGTCAATGCTAGGAAACAGGTTACCTTACATCTCACCCACATTACAGACACAAAACGGTCTGCTACATAACACTGCATTAGACATTCACCACTAATCCAATGTTCTTGTAACTTTTGTACTTAGAATTCCATGACTGACCTAGTCACTGCTACTACAGGACTGTACAAGAAATGCTGGTTATCATGCCATCAACATACAAGTTTTTTTGACTCCCCATTAGATCATACACAACATAACACTGGTTTGGCAGGATGCTGCGAATTCCCATCATTCCAACTGTAGTGCTCTACAGGCAGCCCCAATTAAAATATACTTTAATTTTAATGTGTCAAAATATATTCACAGAGACAAGAAAAAACAGGTCAGGTGTAACTCCTAAACTAAAAACAAAATAAATGAAAAGCATTTGAAAGAAAGCTTGCTCAACTTACAAAAAGCACTACAAAGCAGTGGACTGTGTTACCCAACATAAATTCCATTATTAAGCTTCTGAAAATATGAAACCTGTACTACATAGCTTACAGTCAAATTTTATGGTATTATTACAGAAAAATATTAAGCCCATTGTGCCAATCCATGCAGCTTTACAACAGTAACATGCACAACCAAAAAAGATTCTCATATTAGCTTCCATACTATTATAAATTTAATAAATAAGTCCAAGTTAGTGAAAGCATAAGTCAGATACACATAGCAAATTTTCATTCTCCATCTCCTCTACCTGAACTGGGCGAGGAGCACTGACGTGTGTCGTGCCACCCCTTGGAGCCTGCAAATATACAGATCTTGGCATGTTGTTCACTGCTCTAGCATTACAGAATTCAGGATGATCTGTATATATGTTTCAGTGTGGACAATGTTTCAGGCTTTCATGGTAGTTCAATGTTATGCAAATCTTGTCCTGGGTGATGGAACAAACTGCATGTAGGTTTCATGATCAACATTTTAGAATTTTTACTTTCCCCATCTTCAAGGCAAAGTGTCAGTACCCAGCAGCAGATGCCAGTCTTCATAGCCTAAGTGCTCTGTTTGGTATGCCAACTGATACTTTGGAAGACTAATGGGCAGTCCTTTGCTTTGACGATGGAATCAATATGATCTCCAAAATGTGAGCACCCTTCATGCTACAACATATCATCACCCCAAACAGGATCCACATTAATATCGGTGTATGTTTTCCAACACACTTTTACAACGTTTGGTGGTGATGCCTCCAATTAGTACTGGCATTTCAAGTGTCCTGCCAGATATTTTGATTAGGACTTTCATGTCTGTGTCATTTATATATTGCACTGAAAGCAATCTAATATAAATTTCTTCCCAGGTCCACTCACTTATATTTCCACTAAGCAACAAACACTTCTGCAGAAAAATATTACAATACTGAATACAATTTACATGAAAGAAAAATGAGCAACCACAGACAATATTCATACTGATTCGCATTTCAGTTGAGTATGATTGATACTATTCCTAAATGATAACAGACAAAATGGAGGATTTTAATTCAAATATATTACTGATCATATCTGACTTCATAACTAGGATGAGAATGAATGTAGTAGATTTTATTTCCTTCAAAATCTGTAAAATATCTGCCATAAAGAACTGATGAGAACCACAAAATCCAGTCAAAATACTCATTGTCAGGTATCAGACACCTTACTTTTCAGATGGAAGCAAGTTACAAATATTACACAACAATAAGTGTGAGTACTGCATGACAAGAAACCTCATCATGTAGCAATTTGGATTACAGAGTGTATCTGCTTTGAAAAACAGTACATATGTATGATGTGGGAGGTAAAAATAAAGTTTATATTTTCGTTACAGGATTATGCAAGCTTAGGAAAATAACAGAACTAACCTACCTGTTGGGTTCTATTTCTAAGTACAGTTCTATTTATCCAATAAAAATCAACGTTAGAAAATATTCACTTGTGTTGGAACATATTTAGAAATCACATAATGAAATTCCTCATGTAGGAATATATAAGAACAGCATAAAGATCATTGCATCCAGAAGAAGCAAGGTAGAACCCCAGAACCAATAAACAGAAAGCAAAAAAGACCACCACTGTAGTAAATACGATTATTCTATATCAACAAAGCAAATAAATGTAGCATATTTATTTCTATAAACATAACCAAAAGAGGCATTTAATTTCATTATATCATAAGACTTAAATAATTGACATAGCAAATGTCAGACCCTGTGGTAGCCCTTCCTAAAGTGTGTTTTAAAGAAACAGAATCCCATCACCAAAACATATTATCAGATCGCATGTGGAGTCAATACCTCACTTGGTGTAGATTCTATAGATTCAGGATCACTGTTTTCTGAATCAGGATCAGCAATGACTAATGCGGGAAGGGCCGTAATAATATTTTTCATATTGTTCTCTGTTACAAAATTATTTTCTGGCATCCTGTCCTGGTAAGTGGGCTGAAAAATGTTAAAGTTTTAATATGGAGAAAAATGGAATACAAAACACAAAAATCAGTCATAAAGTTAAAAACACATAAAAAATAGAAAATATGTTTTACTGAAAATGTAAAAACACGCAAATAGAGATGGCTTCTGAAGTAGGAACAGAGAAAAGTGTTCATCTGTAATGCAAATTCCAACCAGTTTGCTGTCACAATTTTTCGAACAAATGGACATACCATGTTGCATTTAAGTACGTATTTTTAAAGCCAAGGCTTAGTATTTGTGCATCATATGAGATCCAGCACCCATTTACATAGTTTACCATAGAACTGTGGATGCTCTCAAGTGACCATCAATTCTCTCCAAAAAATAATTTTCTTCCATTGCTTTTCACCAGCTGCTTTCAAACACTTCTTAGCAGCTGCCTTGAGGGATATGTTTTACTGTTCACAGACCAGAATATGACAGGTGCACATGTGCAAGGTTTCATGGTGGACATGACAAGTTGCTACTTCCCATCCTGAAAGCATTCACGCAGTGCATTTGTCATCTACACACTACTAGAGATGCTTGATGTTCTCTGTTTGCGTGCAGTAGTTTGTCACTTCTACCAACAGCAGTCCAGCAGTCCCACATATAGCCAGGATCCCCCCCACCCCAAGCCCCACACTGCACCAGACACATTCATCCTTGCAGGTTTCATCTTGTGGTCTGCGTCTGTATTTATACTGTGCAATTTATCTGGCAGATCAGGTATATTCAGTATTGAGAATGCTGTTGTGCTAGCCTTGACTCCGTTTCCAATGTATCTGCCCCCATACACAAACTCTAGAATTTATTTCATGACCACTAGCTGTCAGTGTGGACTTTGAGAAATGGATGTTCCTCTAAACAAACGTCTGACACACTATTCCTTTATATTAATCATCATTCTGCAAATGCAATAAACATTCTACAATAGTAAATGTTTATAAAACACAGAAGATCTAATGGCCTGTGATGACAGTTAAATATTCCTGTTTCTGGGTAACACAATTCATACCTTCAGTACAAAATTCTTCATGCATATTTCCTGAAGAAACAAATTTTGTTCACAACGAACTTGGAAGGGCAAGATTGTTACTGTCACATACAAAAGCAAACTAAGTGACCTTCTCACAAACAATAACAGGTCCAAGAAAGTTAACCATCATGTTATCAACGTTAGTACTGAAATAAACGCAGAATACAAATTTTCTCCCTCCACTAAATGTACTTTATGCTTAGAACACCACTTAGAAGGTGGCTGATAGTATATAATACTTTTAAGCTTGTACACCATATTACCACCAACACAATGTGCTACCGACAACACCTTTGGGCTGAACATTGGCTATAGCAGAAACAGTAAAAGCCATCTTAGAAACAATTCTGTACACACTAACAACAACAGCCCCAAATTTTTAATTTTCAGTAGTATCAATACAAACTACACTTGCAACAATATTTATGATTACAGGTCCTTCCACATTTTTATATTATTTCCATTCCATTTTCTTTAAACAGATTTCTTCATTCATGCCACTAGCATTTCCAATGACTTTCAATCCATATGGCCACATAGTAATGTCACACACAGGTACAAGAATGTATGTACTAACAGCCATGGCAGTGGAACCAATATAGAATATGCTTTTATGCTCCCCCTCCCCCCTTCCAAAAAAAGAGAATATATATATATATATATATGAAAAAACAGAAATAAAAACAAAAGTTTAAAAGTTTCAATATACGTATATATAGTTCAAATATTTCTAAGGGTTAACCTGTACAGCCAAAATTGAGCACAAGAGGAACAGTCAGCATGACAGACAATTGATGACAGTGTATTAGGTACGTGACAAAACAAGCATTTAAAATATGATTTCTGTTAAACAACAGTATACTGTTTTCCACATACTAAAGAAGCAGATTCTGAAAACAAATTACCTTTAACTCAAACATCCTGTACTTGCCTGCTGCTTGATATGAATATGATTTCAATCCTCCATAAAGATTGAATTTCATTGTTAGTTGCTGAATGTAACTATGGACAGTTTTGTTTCAGAATACTCACACATATATGATGCTTTCATTAACAATACAGAAAGTGTACAAATGGAAAAATATTCTGAAATAGCAACAAACATTTTATCATCTTAATAACAAGAATTCTCCAAGTGTCCCCCATAAATGCCTCCAGTGCTTACCCCTCCTGCACAACAGCTCACAGTTATATTAACTGAAACTTTAACTCTCCTAATTTGGGCTCGTAAACACTGTCAGCTCTGGTCATTTAACTTCCTTTACAAAATATCAAATTGTTTTCTTGCTTTTGAAATAACCTCTTATGGTTTATCATCAGCAATCAAATGAAAAATAACTGAAATCTAGTTCATAACATCAGAAGCCACCTCACAAAATTAGTAAGTTTGTGAACTCTGTTTCTAAAAAAAGTAGGAGATGAGTGCATTAATATAACACACTAAAGGTGGATAGCATTTGACAGAAGTGACAAAGGTCTGTTACAGATATATGTGTATGGTACCACATTTACCTGAATATGAGATGACCCTCAATATAACACAGCCGCCAATCACAATATACAATTTACAGGGAAATATATGGACAGAACGTACCTAATTCTGTGCAAAAATACAAGGCAACCCCTCATTTTTCAGACGATGGATTTGGAAACATTTCTCACCTCATATACAGGTAAAACAATGAAGAGGGTAAGTCCCACCCAGGGATGTAGTACCAATGGGAGAAGAAGGAGATGTACAAGTAAATGTCATACTTGGGGTAAGATGCTCAGAGAATACGATTTTGAGTAAGAACTTAAAAAACAAAAGGCAGTATATTTTCCACTTACATATGAAATATTTAGTACTACACTTGCACAACATTAACAATGAAGAATAAATTTACTGAAGAACAAATATACTTTTGTCTGTTCACAAAAGCGGGTTACTTCTTAGTCATAACTCTGAAATCCTTTATTTCTTAGTCATCACTCATTACATCCCAGAAATTCATATACGCTTTTTACAGCTATGTTATTTATTTCCAAATATAATAGAACTAAATGCTGAAAACTCATTCACGGACAAGTTGTCTCACACACGCGGCAAATTTGTGAAGTACTTTCAGAAAAACTACGTAATTGGATATTTTATTCTCTCATGAGGGTCAGCATATTTTAATAAACTGTTAAAAACATTTACTTGGTGGAAATACCATTATGCACGTAGAGTTGCAGATATTTCTAGTTTCAACAACATTAAAATTTCTTTAGTAATCCAACATTACTGTAAGTAGCACATGAACCAAGCTCCGATTGGAGAAGTGTTCTTGCCTAGATATAAGCAATAAGGAACTTTTATTACTTGGACAGAATTCCATCTACAGTATAATTTGTTTTTTGCATAAAATATGTGCTGAGAAATATCACAACACACTTTTTGACAATTGATGAGCTCACCATGTCAGAACTTAAAATTAAATTGGTACTTACATGGAAGGGCAGAGGGCCAAGAGTGCCTGGCTGTGGGGAGAGATTTCCAGGACTTAGGGGTGCTGGTGCTGGGCCAACTGGAGCCCTTGCCAGTGCAGCCGAGATAGTGCCTGCAGGCACCTGGCCACCACTATAACATAACAACTGCTGTCACAGCTTGAAACAAATTTGCTGTAGTAACATAATTATGGAGCAGCTCATAATTACTGAAAGAACAATAAAACACCCACAAGTTTGAGTTTCTTTGGTAATAACACCATTTAATCTTGTCTGTGGTTGCCAATACTTGAAAGCAAACTCCTGCTTTCATCTTATGACCCTGAAGATGGAGTTGCAGTTCACTCTGATATACTGTTTAATTTAAAATTGAAATTTGTCTAGTTTTAACACATATTTTATTGTAGCTGAAGTCATGCAAGAGCACTATGCACTGATGCACTGCTGCAAATGTATCTATAAAATAAACACTGATCACCTCATTATTACACTTGCTTCAGTCTGTCACACCACGTATGAAGGATAACTATGCTCAAATGCGAAATACCACGCATTCAAACAAGAGTGCAAGAGCATATTCCAGTCAAGTAAAAATGTCTTATTCCTGTTTTTGCATATTTCAATGGTTTTGGTGTCCATTTATAGCATTCTGCTCATTGCTGCTGTATAGTGTACATAAACAACACCAAATCTGATCAAAATCCATTCAGCAGGTTTAGAGATTAAACATGTGAAAAAGTACAACCTCCCAATTCTATGTTCTATGAGAACACACAAAAAATTGGTAGTCAAATGGATGAGAGTCAAAAATGAACTTTGTATCACAATGGTATTTGAAATTTGAAATAAAGTTTGCATCACACTAAAGGTACACGACAAAGTATTAATTTTTACCAGCCCATAACAAATTTAACTGTATACCAAAAGGGAGTACATTACATGGGCATTAAGATTTTTAATAATCTTCCTTCATACATTAAAGATTTATCTAATAATGTCAGGAAATTTGAAATTTACTTAAATCGATTCCTACATACACATTCATTTTATTCCATAGAAGAATATTTTCAGCATAAACATACTACTAATTGATAATATGCCATGAAACATTTTCATGAGATGAATATACTCAGGACAAAATCTTAATTCTATGTTTGTTCATCACAACATTATTATATAAATGTTATTCATATGTATACCCTGCTGTTTATATTCATTTGTGTGTCTTTGTACTTGCCTCTCTCTGCTTGTTAACTAGAGCCTTATCTTATGTTTATGGGACCGTGCATCATCTTTATAGTTGAGTAAAGACAAACCAACTTGATGCCACTTATTTTATTATTTATTCAATACTCATTCAATGTTCAACATGTTTCAGCCGTTAATACGACCATCTTCAGGAGTCTGCGACTAACTGGTTGTTATTTCATGGGTGGTATCTGGTTTGGTGTGTGTTGGCGTTCCGTTTCAGTGTGGCTATGGCGGTG
>Ga0123357_10007348_pt1 | contig 13605 bp, 12 predicted proteins | sample TergutEmb28metaG_FD_89873 | JGI IMG/M metagenome (GOLD analysis project Ga0123357, IMG submission 89873) | Embiratermes neotenicus P4 segment gut microbial communities from Petit-Saut dam, French Guiana - Emb289 P4 | ecosystem: Host-associated > Arthropoda: Insects > Digestive system > Gut ... | reverse complement strand
TCGCACCGCCCGCAGTCGATGCAGGCGTCGAGCATGAACCGCCGCTGCCAGGGCAGCTCCACCGGGCTCGCGACCCCGGCGGTGATGCCGTCCAGATCGCCGTCGGCCGCCACGATCCGCGGCAGGTCGAATGGCGTGGTGAGCCGGCCCGGCTCCCGGGTGGCCTGCAGCGCCAGGTTGAGTGGCAGCACCAGGACGTGGTCGAGCATCAGCATCGGCAGCAGCGCGATGAAGACGAAGGCGACGATGACGTGCAGCGCCCAGAACGTCTGGTAGGCGCCGACGGGGTGGCCGTCGGTCAGCGGGTGCAGGATCTTCGACACCACGAAGCCGGCGTAGGACCAGTGCCGCCACGGCGCCGGGTGGACCAGCAGCCGCAGCGCCTCCAGGATCAGCCCGGAGAGCGCGAAGAAGATCAGGAAGCCGTACACCACGGGCACCGACCGGCGCCCGCCGAGGTGCGCCGGGCGCTGACGGTAGCGCCGCCACATGGCCAGCGCCGTGCCGGCGAGCAGCCCCAGCGCGGCGGTGTCCAGCACGAGCTCGAAGCCCAGATAGAAGTCACCGCGCAGGTATTCCCAACCGAACGCGGGCGAGGTGAGGTCGTGCTGGACACCGACCAGCGCGGTGCCGACCAGCAGCAGCCCGAAGGAGCCGAAGATCAGCAGGTGCAGGGTCGCGCCGAGCCGGTCGCGCCGGACCCGGGCCTGGCCGAAGACGTCGCCGATGACCCGCCGGCCCACCGCGCGGGGGTTGTCCCGGACCGCCGCGAGCACACCGGCGGAAAGCTCGCGGCAAGTGGTCCCGGAGCGGTGGACGCGGCGGATGAACAACCAGCCGAAAATCACCACCGCCGGCACGAGCGCGACGTAGATCCCCCAGGCCAGCCAGCCCGGCAGCGAGGGCAGGTACTCCCGGAACGGGTCGACGGAGGCGGTGGGGGCGGCGGAGACCGCGGCGACGGTGCCCATGGCTCAGGCCGAACGCGCGGCGAGCGCGGCAGTCAGGCGCGGCACGATCTCGTACAGGTCGCCGACGACGGCCAGGTCCGACGCCTCGAAGATCGGCGCGGACGGATTGTTGTTGATCGCGATGATCGTCTTCGCGTCGCGCATCCCGACCAGGTGCTGGATCTGGCCGGAGATGCCCACCGCCAGGTACAGCCGCGGCTTGACCGTGGTGCCGGTCAGCCCGACCTGGTGCGGCAGCCCCAGCCACTTCAAGTCGTCCACGATCGGGCGGGAGCAGCCCAGCTCCGCGTCGAGCGCGGCGGCCAGGGCGCGAATCAGCTCGATGTCGCCCGCCGCGCGCAGGCCGCGGCCGAAGGAGACGATCCGCTCGGCGTTGGCCAGGCCGCCCTCGGCGGCGACCTCGGCGCGACCGGTGAGCGTCTTGCCGGCGACGGGCGCGGCGGTCACCGCGCGCGCGGGGGCCGGCCCGCCGGCGGGGGCCGCGCCGTCCGCCAGCGGTTTGACGGTGGCGGTCACCACCGCCACCGGGCGCTGCAGCGCGAAGGTGCCGATCACCACCCCGCCGTAGAGCAGCCGGTCGGCGGTGAGCCCGTCGGCGGTGCGGGCCAGCGCGATCGCGTCCGGGGCGCAGGCGGCGTCGAGCCGGCCGGTCAGCAGCGCGGCGACCTCCCGGAACCGAGCCGTCGCCGGCAGCGCCACCAGCTCGGCGCCGTGGCTGGCCACCAGCTCGGCGACGACCGCGGCCGCCGCCTCGCCGGCCTGCAGACCGTCCGCCTGCAGGACGGTGGTGGACGCCGCGCCGGCGACCGCGCTGGCTGAGCCGCCCGGCCCGGCCAGCACCGCGACGGCGACGGTGTCGGCGACCGGGGCGACGAGCGCGAGCAGGCTCGCCGCGTCCTGCCCGGGCTCGATGATCACCAATGCGTTGCTCATGCCAGTGCTCCTGCCTCGTCGAGCTGGGTGAGAATCGCGCGCACCGCGTCGTCCGGGTCCCCGGCGACCACCTGGGCGCTGCGGGGGGTGGCGGCCGGCCGCACGCCGATCAGCCGAGTGGCGGCGCGCTCCGGCGCCAAGGCGGCCTCGTCCACCCCGATGTCACCGGCCGAACGGGTGGCCACCTTGGACATGGCGACCTTCATGACCTGCAGTTTCGTCACCGTCCGGGGGGTGTTGATCCCGGTGCCGACGGACAGCACCGCCGGCAACGCCACGGTGTACGACTCAACCGCGTCGTCGGTCTTGCGCTCCACCGCCACCGAGTCCGGCGCGCAAGTCAGGGCGCTGACGCCCCGGACGAACGGGGCCGACAGCTGGTTGGCGAGCAGACCGGGCACCAACGAGTGGTACCCGTCCTCGGAGACGTCGCCGGCCAGGATCAGCTCGAACGGGCCCTCGGCGCGCGCCAATCCGGCGAGCACGAGCGCGGTGCCAGCGGCGTCGAGGTCGCCGGCCCAGGGCCCGGTGACCAGCACGCCCCGGTCGGCGCCGCGGGCGACCGCCTCCTTGACCGTCTTGGCCGCGTCCGCCGGGCCGACGCAGGCCACGACGACTTCGGCGCGCTGGGTCTCGCGCAGCACCGCCGCGGCCTCCAGCGCGTTCTCGTCATAGTTGTTGATCTTCGTGGGGGCCTGTCGAACTTTGAGTTCCTGGGTCGCCGGATCGAACCGGACTTCCGTGGTGTCTGGTACGTGCTTGACGCACACAAGGATGCGCAACGCGATTCTCCTGGTCTTGGTTGGTCTGTCTTCGCGGCCCCGCCGCGGCCGGTGGGCCGGCGTCGCGGCGGGGCCGCGCTGTGCGGTGGCGCTCAGCCGTGTGAGTGGGTGGACTCGATCTCCTCGACGCCCGCGGGGGGCGCGACGATGCGATCGGCGAAGTGATCGTGCATGAACTCCAGGTAGTGCAGCCGCTGGTGGATGATGCGGTCGCGCTCGGCGTGGTTCATCACCTGGTACGGCGTGGGGATGCTCGCGCCGCGGATCTCGCCGGCGACCTCCCAGTGGTCCTCGGTCCAGATTGGGTCATGGCTCATGTCAGGCTCCTTATCGGCTCGTCGCGACTTTTAGTCCAGGCCCAGCGCGTTCGCGATGAGCGAGAGCACGTGCACCGGCTCGACGGGGACCCCGGAGCGCGCTTTGACGTCGGTGAGCTGGTCCTTGCAGTGCGGGCAGGCCAGCACCAACTGGTCGACGCCGAGGTCGGCGGCGGCCTGCAGCCGGTTGGTGCCGATCTTGTAGGACTTGTCCGGGTGCAGCGCCTTGAAACTGGCGTTCCCCTTGCCGCAGCAGTAGCTCCACTGGGTGACCGGGCTGACGTCGATGAACTCGACGCCGGGCAGCTGGGAGATCAGCGAGCGGGGGGAGGCGGTGATCCCGCAGATCTTGCTCAACGTGCACGGATCGTGGTAGCTGACGGTGGCGCCCCCGGGACGGCCGGCGGTGTAGTTCAGCTTGCCGGTCTTGGTCAGCTCGTCGAGGAAGTCGGTGATGTAGACGACCTCGAACCCCAGCTCGCCCAGGTGCTGCGGGTACTCGCGGGTGAAGTAGCTGTAGTCGTGCGGGTTGATCAGGATGACCCGCTTCGCCCCGGCGCGGCGCAGCGCCTCGACGTTGTGCCGGCCCATCTCGACGAACTTGGCCAGGTCGACGTCCAGCAGCTCGCCGAGCGTCGCGCCGGGATGGTCCAGGATGCCGAACTCGACCCCGGCCGCCTTGAGGATCTTCGCCGCGTTGCGCGGCACGTCGGTGGTCTCGAAGGCGTTGAAGTAGTCGACGAACAGCATCGTCGCGCCGCTGAACGGCAGCTCCAGCCCGTCGGCCCATTTGGTCAGGTCGGCGACCGGGCCGGTGAAGTAGCCGAGGTACTTGTCCACCTGGGCCAGAATCTCCGGCGCGCCGTCGAAACCGGTCCCGGCGGCGACGAGGTCGCGACGGATCTTGCGCACCAGGTTGACCGTGGTGGTGGAGGTGCCATAGAAGTCGCCAGCGAACAGCGTGTTCGGGCAGCGGGTCTCGCAGCCGCCGCACTCCAGGCAGTTGGTGATCGTCTCGTGCAGCTCGTCGATGTCGCCGAAGCCGTGGGCGATGCCGAGCACCGCGGTGTGGTAGCCGTAGGAGGTGTGCGACTCGTTGCGGTCGTCCTGGTAGACCGGGCAGACCTCGCGGCAGAACTTGTGCCGGCAGGCGAAGACCGCGTAGCAGTCGCGGACCAGCGGCAGCGGGACCTGGTCGCCGACGATCTGCTCGGCGTAGAACGGCTTGGTGCTCAGCTGCTGGGTCATGACTGCGCCTCCTCGTCGTGCGCCTCGTCTGCGTATGCCTCGTCAAGGTGGTACTTGCCGGGGTTCATGATGTTGTTCGGGTCCAGCATTCGTTTGATGCGCTTCATCAGCTCGAACTGGCCCTCGGCCAGTTCCTCGTAGCAGGCGACGTCCACCTCGCCCTCACGGGTGCCGCCGTGCGCCATCGACACCGAGCCGCCGCAGGCCAGCGAGACCCGGGCGATCTCGATCTTGGCGGCGACCCAGTCGCGCCACACGTCGGCGGTCATCTCCAGCTCGTTCACGCCGATGTCGATCTCGGTCAGGTAGTCGCCCCAGGCGCGGAACGGGTTGCCGGTGTACATGAACATGCCCCAGTCGTCAAAGTGATCTGGGTGCTTGGCGATCAGCGCGGCGGTGATCTCGTGCCAGCGGCGGCGCACCTCGGGCAGCTGGCTCCAGGTGATCGCGGCGTCCTCGCAGCTCCAGGACATGAGCTTGATCTGGCCGTTGGCGCGGCCGTGGTAGGCCAGATGGTAGCGGTCGTGCCGGCTGGCCCAGTCGCCCTCGCAGATCTCCGTGCCCATGTAGGTGCCGCCGGCGGCCTTGCCGATCTCGAAGACCCGGCCCTTGACCGCTTCGACCTCCTCGTTGGTGCCGTACAGGATGGTGGCGCCGGCGGATTTCACCCAGCTCGGCAGCGGGATCCAGGCCTCGTCGTCGCGCCGGAGGAACTCGACCTTCTTCTCGTCGAAGGCGAAGATGCCGGCCAGGGAGCGGATGCCGCTCTTGTTCAGGCCGTGCAGGATCTTGTGCGTGTCGGCGAACGAGCGGGTGGCGAAGAAGACCGGGAGCTCGGCCTCCGGGCGCGGGGCGATGTCCAGGGTGACCTCGGTGCAGATGCCGAGGGTGCCTTGGTGCCCGATGAACAGGTCCTTCAACCGATAGCCGGTGCTCGACTTGCGGATCTTGCGGCCGCCGCCCTCGCCGACCCGGATGATCTCGCCGGTGGGGGTCACGATCTCCATCGAGCAGACCAGGTTCGGGATGTGCCCGTAGCCGGTGCCCAGCAGGCTCCAACCGCCGCAGCCGATCCGCCCGCCGAGCACGTTCACCGGGTAGGAGGCCGGGTCGTCGGGGAACCAGACGTCCAGCGGGCGCAGGACCTTGTTCAGTTCCTGCATGTTGATGCCGGGCTGGACGGTGACGGTCATGTCGTCGTCGTCGATTTCCAGGATCTCGTGCATCCGCTTGAGATCGACCACGATGCCGTGTCGCATCGGCGCGGCGCCGTCGGCCAGGCCCGCGCCCGCGCCGCGGGGGACGATCGGCACCCGGTGTTTGTTGGCGGCCTTGACGACCGCCGCGACCTCCTCGGTGGACGCGGGCATGACCACCACGTCGGGGAGCTGCTCGGGCCACAGGTGCAGGCCCATGGGCGCGGCACTGGCGGCGCGGATCGCCCGCTGGTGGTAGTCAGTCATGACGTAGTCGGCGCCTAGCGCGAGCCGGAGCTCGTCGATGATCGCGCTGAGGTCGGAGGATGTGGTCACCGTCATCTGGGACTCCTTGCTACTCGGACCGGTCGGTCCCGGCGCGAGCCGTGGACCGTGCCCTATATCCAATAGAATCTAGTTTCATATGTCAATGCATTACCTACCGGGTCGAGCTGTTGATCTACGACATAGCTCAAGAAGATCTTGAATCCGGTCGCGCGCCCGCCACGTTAGGTTTTCGCAAAGGGTGATGTGACCCGCTCTGCCCGGTTGCGCACAAAGTGACCACACGCGGATTTAACCTAGGACCACACATGGATTTGATGCGCGAACCGCCAGTTGACTGAGCCCAAAAGACGTTGGGGACCAAAAGCTTGCCGTTTGAGATATGAGCTTGTAGTTTATCCCCCAACGAGCAGCCGGAGCGCCTGCTCGCAGAGCGGAGGGAACCGATGGCGACCGGACACCTTGACGAAGACGCCGCGCAACTCGCGGCGCTCGGCTACACATCGGAGTTTCGTCGTGAGATGGGGCTCTGGGGCAACATCTCACTCGGCTTCACCTACCTGTCCCCGGTGGTGGGCGTCTACACGCTCTTCGCCGTCTCGCTGGCGACCGGTGGCCCGCCGATGCTGTGGGCCTTCCTGATCGTTGGCATCGGCCAGTTCATGGTCGCGCTCGTCTTCGGCGAGGTGGTGTCGCAGTACCCGGTGGCCGGCGGGGTCTACCCATGGGCCAGGCGGCTGTGGGGGCGGCGCTGGGCGTGGATGACCGGCTGGGTCTACATGTTCGCGCTGTTCACCTCGATCGCCGGCATCGCCTACGGCGCGGGGCCGTATCTGAGCGCGTTGTTCGGGCTCAAGCCGACGGTGAACACGATGATCTTCACCGGGCTGGTGCTGTTGTTGGTGGTCACGCTGATCAACTTCGGTGGCACCAAAGTCGTCTCCACGATGGCCATGGTCGGCTTCACCGCCGAGCTCGCGGGCGCGGTGGTCGTCGGCGGGTGGTTGCTGATCATGCACCGGCACCAGCACCTGAGCGTGTTCATCCACTCCATGGGCGCCGGCGGGTCGGGGAGCTACTTCCCCGCGTTCGCCGCGGCGGGACTGATCGCGATCTTCCAGTACTACGGGTTCGAGGCCTGCGGCGACGTCGCCGAGGAGGTTCCCAACCCCGGCACCCGGATCCCCAAGGCCATGCGCATGACCATCTACATCGGCGGGGTCGCGGCGACCTTCGTGTGCTTCGCCCTGATCATGGCGGTGCCCGACCTGTCGGACGTGATCGCCGGGAAAGACACCGACCCGGTCACCAACCTGTTGCACTCGGCCTTCGGCCCGGTCTACCGGGTGGTCCTCGCGGTCGTGATGATCTCGTTCCTGTCCTGCCTGCTCAGCCTGCAGGCGGCGGCGAGCCGGCTCGTCTACTCCTACTCCCGCGATCAGATGATCATGGGGCACCGGGTGCTGCACCGGTTCTGGCAGTCCCGGCACGTGCCCCCGTACGCGCTGCTGCTGGCCGGGGTCGTGCCGGCGATCATCATCAGCGGCTCGAAGGTCTCCGAGAACGCCGTCGCCAAGATCATCGCGTTCGCGGCGATCGGCATCTACATGGGCTTCCAGATGGTGGTGCTCGCGGCGCTGCGGGCCCGGTTCAAGGGTTGGCAGCCGTCCGGCAAGTTCCGCCTCGGCAAGTGGGGCTGGCCGGTCAACATCGGCGCGCTCACCTGGGGGATCCTGGGCATGCTGACCATGGCCTGGCCGTGGGACCGAACCAGCCAGAAGTGGTACGACGCCTTCTTGGTGCTGCTGTCCGCGGTGGTGGTGGTCGGCGCCGGGTTGTTCTATATGGTGACCGCCAAGCCGTACCAGCACAGTGATCGCGCCGCCGGGGACGCCATCCCGGCCAAGGAGAAAGTCTCGGCGTAAGGGACGTGGTCGCGACCGCCTGGTCGCGCCCGCGGCGCCACCGCGAGCGCTGCGACAACGCGGGGGGGCGCCGCCGGAGGGAGTGGCTAGCTGTGAAAGAGATCGCCGACTTCCTCGGCGCGCACCCCCCGTTCAGCGGGTTGGGCGCCGAGGAGCTGCAGCAGCTCGCCGGCGTGGTGGATGTCGCCTACCACCTGGCTGGGGACCAGGTGGTGGCGGTCGGGCAGCCGAGCCTGGCCACAGCGCTAATGGTGCGGGTGGGCAAGCTGGAGGTGCTCGGGCCGGCGGGCGCGGTGGTCGACGAGGTCGAGCCGGGTGACTTGCTCGCCGAGGACACCGCCCGCGCCGATCTGCCCTACCCGAACGCGGCCCGGGCCGCAGAGGACACGCTGGTCTATCTGGTCCCGCTGCCGGCGACGTTGCGGGGCGGGCGCCTCGCGCCGGTCAGCGGCGGCGGGCAGCTGACCCGGACCGAGCGGCTGTTCGACGCCGCGCAAGGCCGGGTGACCGATTCGATGCACCCGCTCATCACCCATGCGTCGAGCGCATCGATCGCCGAGGTGGCGCGGGCGATGAGCGAGGCCCACACCTCGTGCAGCCTGATCACCATGCCGGACGGGATCGGCGTGGTGACAGATTCCGACATGCGGCGGCGGGTCGCCACCGGCGAGGTCCCCACCTCGGCGCCGGTGGGGAGCGTCGCTGCCGTCCCGGCGCTGACCATTGACTCGGGCGCGCTGCTGGGGGACGCCTACTTGGCGATGGTCGAAGCCGGCATCCATCACCTAGTGGTGGTGGACCCGCGCGGCCAGCCGATCGGGGTGACGCGCGTGGTGGACGTGGCCTCGGCGGAACTGCGCGATCCGATCATGGTGCGCGGCGTGGTGCAGCGCGCGCGGGACGCCGATGAGTTGGTCGCCGCCAGCGCGTTGTTCACTCTGTCGATCGTCGAGCTGGTCGAGCGCGGGCTGCCGATCGACTACGTGGCCCGGTTGCAGTCCGGGCTGGTCGACACGATCCTGTGCCGGGCGGTGGCGCTGGTCCCCGCCGAGGAGTCGATCCGCGACGCCGTCTGGCTGCTGCAGGGCTCGATGGCCCGCCGCGAGCCGTTGCCGGGTTCGGATGTCGACACCGCGCTGTGTTGGCGCGATGGCGACCCGGCCGAGCACCTGGCGCACGCCTCCCGGGTGTTGCGGTTGGTCGAGCGGACCGGGCTGGCCACCTGCGAGCGGGGCGCGAACGCCGACAATTCCCTGTTCAACCGCTCGGATCGCGATTGGCGGCGCGCGGTGGCGGGTTGGTTCGAACAGGAAGAGGAGGCGGGCGTGCTCGCGCTGGCCTCCATCATCGCCGACAACCGAGCGGTGTGCGCCGGTCAGGTGTCGCCCTTGGCGGGGGTGGTGACCGCCGCCGCCGGCCACGAGCGGTTCATGGACGTGCTCGCCCGGCACACGCTCAGCCGGCACCCCCCGCTGGGCTTCGTCCGTGACTTCGTGGTGCAGCACTCCGGTGAGCATCGGGGCCACCTGGACCTGAAGAAGGGCGGCCTGCTCCCGGTCACCTCGATGGCCCGGTGGCTCGCGCTGCGCGCCGGGGACATCTCCGGCAACTCGCTGGAGCGCTTGGACCGGGGCGCGGACGCCGGCCTGATCACCGCCGAGCAGCGGGACATGCTCGCCGGCGCCTACCGGGTGGCGATGAAAGTGCTCGCCACCGAGCAGGTGCGGGCGATCCAGGCCGGGCGAAAACCCACCGGGTATCTGCGGCCCGAGCAGCTCGACCCGCTGGAGCGCCGCCAGCTGCGGGAGGCGTTTCGGGCCATCGCCGCGGTGCAGGCCGAGTTGGCCGCAGCGGCTGGGATGTCGCGGTTGTGAGCGCCCGCGCGGAGGTCTCCCAGTCCACGATGGCGATCTTCGTCGGCAGCCAGTCCGAGGTGCGCGCCCAGTTGGATCAGCCGTGGGAGCGCGCGCGCTTCGTGGTGGCGGATTTCGAGACCACCGGGTTGAGCGCCACCGACGCGATCATCTCTTTCGGGGCGGTGCACATCGACGGCGCGCGGGTGGTCGGCCGGTCCTCGGTCTACGGCTTGGTGCGCCCGCCGGTGCCGCCGTCGCCGGAGTCGATCCGAGTGCACGCCATTCGGCCGGGCGATCTGGAGAGCGCGCCGTCGCTGCCGGGGGCGCTGGACCCGCTGTTCGCCGCGATGACCGGCCGGGTGCTGGTGGCGCACGCCGCCTGGGTGGAGCGCGGTTTCCTGGACCGCGCGCTGCTGGCCCGGGAGGTGGCGGTGGACCTGACGGTGGTGGACACCGCCGAGCTGAGCTGGGCGCACTTCGAGTTGCCGCGCGACCCGCGTCGCTCGCCCGGGCTGGAGACGGTGGCCGGCCGGCTGGCGCTGCCGGTGTTCACCCCGCACCACGCGCTGGGCGACGCCTGGACCACCGCCCTGGTGTTCTTGGCGCTCGCCCGGCATCGGGCGGCGGGCCGGGCGATGTCGGTGCGCGAGCTGGTGGCGGCGTCGGACCCGGCCCATCGGGGCGGTGTCGCGGTCAAGCGCTCGTGGCGCGGTCGCAAGGCTGCCGGCGCCGACCAGCCGTGAGTCTCCAATTGGCGCGCCGCGCGCCCGGGCGACGGGCGCGGGCCGGCCGGTCGGTTGCGCCGCGCCGGCGCGCGCGCCGGGCCGCCGGGGCAGGATGGTCCGGGCCGCGCGGTGGGCGGCGGTCACCCGTCGGCTTGGTGCTGGGGTGGGCGTGCCCGTACACTTGAGACGTTGAGGTCGCGACGGCCTCGCGTCAGCGTGCGCGCGCCATGGCGCACGTGTGGGCCGTCGTTCTCGAAACGCCTAGGGGCGTGGCTCAATTGGCAGAGCACCGGTCTCCAAAACCGGCGGTTGCAGGTTCGAGTCCTGCCGCCCCTGCGGTGTGCGGCCCCGCGCCGAGCGGGTTCGCGATCCGGCGTGTCAACCGGCGCGTCGGCCCGGGTTGACGGGGCGCGCCGACGCGCGCCCCGCGCGAAGAGCTCAGGAGGAGCCAGTGAGCCAGACTCGCGCTGAGACCGCGTCACGTCCGGTGAGCGGCGGTCACGGTGGCCCGATCGGCCGCTACCTCCGAGAGATCATTTCCGAGCTGCGCAAGGTGCTGTGGCCATCTCGCAAAGAGTTGTTGACCTACACCGCCGTGGTGATCGTGTTCGTGGTGGTGATGGTGGCGATTGTCGCCGGCCTGGACATCGGGTTCGCCAAGTTGGTGCTGCAGGTGTTTGGCTAGCCGGCCGAGCGCGCGCTGGCGAGTGGGCCTGGAAGGCATCGCCGAGGAGACCAGAAAGAGAGATCGTGGCTGAGTACGACACCGCCGGTGACGGCGAGGAGCGCGAGCTGCCCAGTGTCTCGCGCGGAGACATCGCGGAAGCGGCCCGGCTGCTCGGGGCGGATGCCACGGAAGCCGAGCAGTGGGCCGACACGGAGGTGTCCGGCGCCGACGGCGAGCCGGCCGCGCCGCCAACGGCTGCCGACACCGCGGCCGCGCTCATCGCCGAGCCGTCCCCGGCGCCGGAGGCCACCGCCCCGAAGGCGTCCGCTGGCGCCGGCGAGCCCCGGGACGCCGACGCGGAGCCAGACGCTCAGGCCGATCCGATGGAGGAGTTGCGCGCCCGCCTGCGCCGCGAGGTCGGTGACTGGTACGTGGTGCACTCCTACGCCGGCTACGAGAACAAGGTGAAGACGAACCTGGAGAGCCGCATCCAGAGCTTGGACATGGAGGACTACATCTTCCAGGTCGAGGTGCCCACCGAGGACGTCATCGAGATCAAGAACGGCCGGCGCCAGCAGGTCCAGCGCAAGATCTTCCCGGGCTACATCCTGGTGCGCATGGAGCTCAACGACGAGTCGTGGAGCGCGGTGCGCAACACCCCCGGGGTGACTGGCTTCGTCGGGGCCACCTCGCGGCCCTCGCCGCTGACGTTGAACGAGGTTGTGAAGATCCTCGCGCCCAGCGCGCAGAAGACCGCTGCCGTCGCGCGCGGCGGCGCGGCGGCGCAGGGCGAGCAACCCAAGGTCGATGTGGTCGATTTCACCGTGGGCGAGTCGGTCACCGTCATGGACGGCCCGTTCGCCACCCTGCCGGCCACCATCAGTGAGATCGACCAGCTGCACCAGAAGCTGCAGGTGCTGGTGTCGATCTTCGGCCGGGAGACGCCGGTCGAACTGTCCTTCAGCCAGGTCGCCAAGATCTGAGCGCTGAGGATCTCCAGACGTCCCACCCAACGCCCGTTTGACCAGAAAAGAAACGACATGCCCCCCAAGAAGAAGAAGCTCGCCGCGATCATCAAGCTGCAGATCCAGGCCGGCGCGGCGAACCCGACCCCACCGGTCGGTCCGGCGCTGGGCCAGCACGGCGTCAACATCATGGAGTTCTGCCGGGCCTACAACGCGGCCACCGAGTCGCAGCGCGGGCAGATCGTCCCGGTCGAGATCTCGGTTTATGAGGATCGCTCGTTCACGTTCGTCACCAAGACTCCGCCGGCGTCGCGGTTGCTGCTCAAGGCGGCTGGGGTCGACAAGGGCAGCGGCGAGCCGCACAAGACCAAGGTCGCCAAGGTGACCATGGACCAGGTCCGCGATATCGCGCGGACCAAGATGGAGGACCTCAACGCCAACGACGTGGAGGCCGCCGCCAAGATCATCGCCGGCACCGCGCGGTCGATGGGCATCACCGTCGAGGGCTGACGCCCCGCACGTGGGAGGGCAGCCGAAGGTCGGCGCCCGATATGACCACTAAGGAGAGATAACGACATGAAACGCAGCAAGGGTTACCGCAAGGCCAGCGAGCTGGTCGAAGAGGGCAAGGTTTACTCCCCGCTGGAGGCCGCCAACCTGGCCAAAGAGAGTTCGCCCACCAAGTTCGACGCCACCGTCGAGGTGGCGCTGCGGCTCGGCGTGGACCCCCGCAAGGCCGATCAGATGGTGCGCGGCACGGCGAGCCTGCCGCACGGCACGGGCAAGACGGTCCGCGTGATCGTCTTCGCCACCGGCGACAAGGCCGTCGAGGCGGAACTGGCCGGCGCGGACCGCATCGGCAGCGACGACTTGATCGCCGAGATCCAGGGTGGGTTCCTGGACTTCGACGCGGCGGTGGCCTCTCCCGACCAGATGTCCAAGGTGGGGCGCATCGCCCGGATCCTCGGCCCGCGCGGCCTGATGCCCAACCCGAAGACCGGCACGGTGACCCCGGATGTCGGCAAGGCGGTCACCGACATCAAGGGCGGCAAGATCAGCTTCAAGGTGGACAAGCAGGCCAACCTGCACTTCGTGATCGGCAAGACCTCGTTCACGCCCGCGCAGCTGGTGGAGAACTACGCCGCCGCGTTGGACGAGGTGCTGCGCGCCAAGCCATCCGCGGCCAAGGGCCGCTACCTGAAGAAGGTCACCTTCGCCACCACGATGGGGCCGGGCATCCCGGTGGACGCCAACCGCACCCGCAACATGCTCGAGGAAGCCGCTGCGGCGGCGTAGGCCCCTACCGCCAGGATTTGCCGCGCGACGGCGGCGCGCCGTATGCTGTCCCCTGTCTATCCGAAGACCGCTGGTCGTCGTCTGTCTGGGCCGGGGCTGTCGCGAAATCACGCGCGATAGCCTCGGGCGGGCAGCGCCGAAGTGCTCCGTGAGCGTGGAGCGGCCCGCGCAGGCTGGACGGTTCGGCTTCCGCCGCCCCGTGCGCCTCGCGCCGGGGCGTTTCTCTTTCCGGCCGGCGCGACTGGCCCGATGCGCGAACGAGAGGAGGAAGCATGCCGAATGCTGAGAAGGCTGCCGTTATCGACGAGATCGCGCAGCGGTTCACCGACGCCTCGGCCGCGGTGATCACCGAGTACCGCGGACTGACCGTGGCCCAAGTGAGCAACCTGCGGCGCGCGCTCGGCGCGGACACGACCTACGCGGTGGTGAAGAACACGCT
>Ga0123357_10007347_pt1 | contig 13607 bp, 6 predicted proteins | sample TergutEmb28metaG_FD_89873 | JGI IMG/M metagenome (GOLD analysis project Ga0123357, IMG submission 89873) | Embiratermes neotenicus P4 segment gut microbial communities from Petit-Saut dam, French Guiana - Emb289 P4 | ecosystem: Host-associated > Arthropoda: Insects > Digestive system > Gut ... | reverse complement strand
TAATTTGTGAGTAATGCACAGGAAATGTTAGTCTAAAATCCTGAAGTCAGTTATTGTTTCGGAGGCCACGTTGTAGGTGGAAGGATAATAATAAAAAGATATTTAGTATACTATTTATGCAATTGTAGCCCTCGAGGGTGACAAAACACATCTTGCTTAAAGATTCGGCGTGTAAATACGTGGAATGGATTCGTCATTTGCTTCAGGATAGGTTTATATAGATGTTCCTTTTAACACAGTAATGGAAGTCAGGGTTGCGTGAAAAGAAGACAATTTTATGACAAGCCGTTTCTCAAAAGCAACCCAGTAGTTAGGGTAATGTACTTTTTATACAGACGATAGAGTTAGAAATTTAACTTGAAATATTTCGAAAAATACTAATTTGTATACTAACCACTGTTTGTATTTAAAGGATCAGGGATGGCTCCAGACACATCTAATGTCACATGTAAAAGTATAAGGAAATATTTTCAATTACCCGAAGCAAACTTCTAATAAAGGTAAAGAGATCCTGTGTGTTCCATGAAGACAAGCAGGGAGCAGATGTACAGTTGCACATATTCTCACCCTCGGCCATAGGTCAAGGTGAATCGTCAGCGTCACGCTCCTGCCGCTTCGTTCCGGCAAAGAAGTCAGGTACACATTAAAATGAAAGCGGGATGAGCTCCACTGCATGTTTGGAAGTATATGTAGACGAGAAAATCTCCTCCGAACGGGATTGAAACTCCGATCCATCCATCCGTTAGCCTAGCCGCTTTACCGTCTACGCTACTCCGGACCCCATATTTCCAAAAAATCGTCCGTTTTGACTGAAGTCATGGGCCAGACGCATGTCATTTTATTGAAAATTGTCTTCAGTGTCTATAATATTAACTACGGTTCATGAATCAAGGGTCATACCGAAAAAGCAAAATTGGTACTTCGACAGCCTAACAACTGATTTAAAGTATGTGGGTCGTCAGGAATCTCCATCGTGTGGCAGATCAGCAGAACAAACTTTTAGTTGTCTTGTTCACTCAGTCATTCCGCGACGCCGCATCACCTACTAATGTTACTATCAACGATCGTGATCTACTTTAAGTTAAATATCCAGACATCGCAATGTTGGAAGTAAATAAAGTAACTTATGAACACATTATTTCTCAACATGGCTTTGAGCCTTGAACATGCCGAAAAAAGACGGAAAACTGTTTACCATCACGTTTAATTGTCATGTACTGTTTTTGTTTGTTTGTTTATTTGTAACAATATTGCAGCCAACAATAAGAACAGAAGACGGATGGAGGAACGGTTTCCAGATATGGAAGCTAGGTACAAACATACTGAATAAGCAGTCGCAGACAGTCGAAAAGGTGTGGTCCTCCATCTGGGGGGTTTGGCGAGGGGCTAACAACAGCTCACCGCAAAAACCTGCCACTTTACGAAATATTTCACAAGGCCTCGGATGTGGAGGAGGAATGTAGGCTGGGGATTTTCGAGGGTAGGATTCTGAGGAGAATATTTGGGCCCAAGAAGGACGGGGTAACGGAGAGTGGAGAAGAGTGCCTAACGAGAAGCTCTGTGATTTGTGAAAGTAAAGTGATCCCGTTACAGGCCCGGTGTGGCCCGGAGGGTGGGTAGAGTTATAGCTCTACTCTTCCATGACCGCAGCACTAGAAGGGGGTGAGTGGTCAGCAGCACGCCCCGGCCGCACTTTACCCCCGGGAAAGACCCGGTACCCATTTTACAGGAGGATGGGTGGGCCCCAGGGACGGTCTGGACGGGCGGAAAATCTCATTCCCACCGGGATTCGATCCCGGGCCGTCCAGCCCGTAGTCAGTCGCTATACCGACTGAGCTACCAGGCCCACTCTGTGATCTGTACTACTCAATAAATATAATTTGAGTGATCAAATCAAGAAGAATGAGACGTGCCGGACATGCGTCATGTATGGGACAAAAGAGAGGTACATACAGGGTTTAGTGGGGAGATCTGACGGACAGAGAAACAACTTGGAAGACCTAGAAGTAGATGGGAGAATAATATTACAATGGGTCTTCAAGAAGTGGGATGGGGCAGGGACTGGATTGATCTGAATCGGGACAGAGACAGGTGGCCGGCCCCTTGTAACGAGGTAATGAAGCTTCGGGTTCCATAAGATGCGGGAATTTCTTGACTAGCTTAGACCTGTTAGCTTCTCAAGAAGGACTTTGCTCCATGAAATTGGTTAGTTAGTTAATAGCATCAATAAAAGCTAGACGCTTCGACGAATTCAAGAAATGTACAACAGCTTCAGGTTATATTTCTCATCATGTTAAAAATGTCATCAGTATAACTTTCTAGCATAAAACTAAATGAAAATTATAAATATGAATTTTAAGTCAATCCTTTTAGTAGTTTATTTAAGTAACACAGCAACAAATGCATATAAATAGTCTTTTAGTAATCCAAAATTTACATTAAAACACTTAAAACGCTCCTACATGTTTCGATCATACGATCATCCTCAGGGAGCATATTCTGTTCCTTGCTAAAGTTACAGTTTAAAACACTCAGTGATTTACCGCTTTATATGAATTTGGTGCTGTGTGCTCTAACAAATATGGCCTAATTATTTGTGTATAATAATTATTTTTACTACATTGAATTATTGCTATATTGCCTTAACAATCTTTTTAGTAAGCTTATATCTACTTACAGACATGCGGCCACAGCACCAAATTAACATAACGAAGTAAATCACCGAGTGTTTTAAACTGTCCGTGAGGATGATCGTATGATCGAAACATGTAGGAGCGTTTTAAGTGTTTTAATGAAAATTTTAGATTATTAAAGACTATATATATACATATATATATATATGTGTGTGTGTGTGTGCGTGCGCATTTGTTGTTGTGTTACTTAAATAAAATACAAAATGCATAGTGCAAAGATAAAGTCCTTTTATTAGTGTTGAAAGGATGGATCCAAATATGTACGGCGTATATAGCAGATTAAATTACTTGCTTCACAATGAAAATAACTTATGAACTTATTTAAAACTACAATCATGTTATGTATTTACATTAATATACTTTGTTTCAGTTGTGTGATCCTTTTTGTGACAGAATCGTTCTGTGGAGATGAACGTAAAATAAGAATGTAAGGTGTGGTCTACACTGAAAACTTTCTGTAAGAGTACTGAAAGTGTATTAAGGTGAATTTCAAATAAGATTCGTATTGTAAATATTAACTCATTGAGGAATAATGTTTGTCTAAATTATAAATAAAAGTTCAGTTCCTACCTCAGAGAGAACACAGTTCTTTACCACTATAATGAACTATCGGCTGATGTTCTGTAAAAGTATTCTCAATTTAGTTTCAGAATTATGTGGAAAAATGTAGAGACTGATAACGTTAAAGCAGGCACACACACACACACACACACACACATATATATATATATATATATATATATATATATTTGTCTTCGGGCTTTAGAGGTTTAAATGATTACCATAATTTTGTAATTATTTTATAAAAATTTGCTGTGTTGAAAAGAAAATCGCTCCGGCCATATACCGCGGTTTGGTCCACCCTCTCAACGTAATTAAAATATTACAATTCAAATATACTTATATTACTGTAGACTTCCTACTTCATTTCACCTGAAGGTCTGTAGGTGGCATTCAGCGAATGCAGAAGTACGTAACCTGATGCTGACCTGTCTGATGGAGGTGAATGTGGATTATTACGGCTTTGCGACCTTGCCTTGCCATTAGGTACCAATTTCCTGTTACTCAGTTCCTTTGTTTTCTCTCAGGCAGCTCTGCAGTGTTTACACTGACTTATATTCCGCGAAAATTTCGTGATCCGTTCGTAACAAAATAAGAAGGAACGCTAAGCCTGCAAGTATCCAACAACGAAATCGATATATCGTCTCGCTATGTTACGCTTGGTAGAAATAATGCGATTCAAAATTAAATTTCGAAGCTGGAGCAGCAGAAGCCTTTATTTTGGCATGCGACTGATGAGCCGTCCCCGTTTCTTGCCATCATCAGCGCTGGAGGGCACGTGCAGTCATTCTGTCATCCCCCCTCCCCCCTAGAACCTCCCACCGACCCGAGCCGAGACGGAAACAATTCTGTGTCGGCTCAGAACATCTCTTCTAGTGTAGTGATACACACAGTAGCCCCTAGGAAGGTTCCCTAGTTCCACTCTCAGGATGCTGTTTAGAGCAAAATTAATTGGGACGATTTTCTCATGATGTCACCACCAGATTTTTTTTACGTGTTCAAGAATCGTTCAAAGTTACTCATGACAAAATCTCAAAATCTTGTCTTCAGTAGAATCATGTCTCACAGCAGAATGCCTGCCATATAATTCGAGACTGTTAGTAGGTTCCTATGTCTTTTTTTTTAAATTTTAACACCTGCTTGTTGAGAGACCGGCTTACGAGCCTGTGACAAGTAACATGACTGTCTCTTGGTATGTGACGCAATGTAACCTTGACTGCTACACTCATGCCAATGACAGTGAACATTCAGTTTAGCAATTCAATTGCTTTCTACTCTAAAAAAAAGTCAATTGCAAGAAACAACTGCGAAAACAAAGGGAAAAAATGCAATACACAGGAAAGTAGGTAGGACATAATGGAAGAATAGCATTACAACGGCATTATAACAGGAAACCAAGTTTATCGGTATGTCTAAGGATCCGAAAAATTTACGTATTCTATATTAAATACTCATTACCGATGTACAAGGATTGAATAACGCCAGTTAACGAATGTAATTAAAGACTCTCCCCGACTTACGACTGGGTTCCGTTCTAACGGCAAGCTCTTACGTCAATGTTAAGTCGGAAATGCCTTATACACAGACCTTCTCATCAAACACCCATTTATATTATACGAAATAGCAAAATAAAACTACACATAACTGTTGGTACAGTACCGGCTGCTCTACCTCAACGTGACAATAGGAACACTGAGGTCCTGTGAATAATGACGCAATGTCAATAGATATGCAGCCTGCTTCGACGTATAGCGGAATTTTTAAATGTGAAGGTGGGCTATCAGCTTACCGTCGCCTGGACTAAATATATACGTGTACGTTACTTGCTCATTCTTCTTCATTAATATTGCACGTATCAATAAATTATCTGTTACATTCCTTAACAAAAGGCTGAGATTTTCATTGAAGCCTTATTAATTTACGGAAAAAAGTCAGTGTCACTCTTTGGAAACGGAATTAAATGTCCAATGTACTATATAGAAGACGCTCAGTTTAAATGTCCGGTTTACTCTACACAAGACCCTCAATTTCAATGTCCGGTGTACTTTACAAAAGAACCAAAATTTAAATACTTTACAAATAACCGCAATTTAAATGCCCGGTGCATTCAACAAAAGACCTGCAATTTAAATGCCCGGTGCACTCTACAAAGACCCGCCATTTAAATGCCCGGTGTACTCTACAAAAGACCCGCACTTTAAATGTCCGGTGCACTCTACAAAATACCCCCAATTTAAATGTCCTGTGCACTCTTCAAAACACCCCCAATTTAAATGTCCGGTGCACTCTACAAAAGACCCTCAATTTAAATGTCCGGTGTACTCTACAAAAGACCCGCAATTTAAATGTCCGGTGCACTCTACAAAAGACCCTCAATTCAAATGTCCGGTGCACACTAAAAAAGTCCCTCAATTTAAATGTCCGGTGTACTTTACAAAAGACCCGCGATTTAAATGCCCGGTGCACTCTAGAAATACCCGCCATTTAAATGCCCGGTACACTCTACAAAAGACCGCAATTTAAATCTCCGGTGCACTCTACAAAATACCACAATTTAAATGTCCGGTGCACTCTAAAACAGACCCGCAATTTAAATGTCTGGTGTACTTTACAAAAGAACCGAAATTTAAATGCCCGGTACGCTCTAGAAAGACCCGCAATTTAAATGCCCGGTGCATTCAACAAAGACCATCAATTTAAATGCCCGGTGCACTCTACAAAAGACCGCAATTTAAATGTCCGGTGCAATCTACAAAAGACCCGCAATTTAAATGTCCGGTGTACTTTACAAAAGAACACCAATTTAAATGTCCGGTGCACTTTACAGAAGACCCGTAATTTAAATGGCCACTGTGTACGTTTTTGGCAACAACTGTAGTCGAAGTTCGGTTTCATCAGAATCGCACAGCGCGTCGAGCATGATCAAATTTAAGCTCCAAAGGTGTAATGGACTTGAGACACTACTGCAAAGAATGAGACCAAAAATTTTAAACATTAGGAAAGAAATGTCATTAACATAACTGCGTAAACAAGGCTTACAATATGAAGACAACAGTGGAAATAATAACGCAATTCAGCCCTTGTTTAACTGCCTGCTGGCAAAGCAGCCAAATAACCAATGAAAAATCAGAATACACAAAAAGTAACGTAAACATACATACGTGCATGCATGCATGCATACATACATACATAAATACATATGTTTATAATTTTTAATTGCATACATGTATATATATATATATACACACACACACACAATACATTCACACACACGTACACGCACGCACACACACAACGTCAAGCACACAGATAAACAAAAACTAAAACAACTTAAACAGGAATAATTATAACAACAATATATATATATATATATTTATTAAAAGAAGCAAATTAAGTTTGTGACTAAAGAAAGGAAAATCAGAAGAAGTGGAGGAGGAAGAGGAGGAGACGAATAAGAAGAATAATGTAAGAGGAACATGAGTTCAAATCAAATCCGAACTGACATTTGTATATCAAAAACTCTCAGCCACTTACACCGTTAAAAACCTACGAGTATTTACACTCTTTATTCCAGGCGACATGCCAGAGAGAAAAAAACTTACGTAACATCAGCAGATGAACTATCCTAAAATTTATGCGTGCTATCTGTTACATAGTTTCTACATGTTTCGGCAGTTATCTCGCCGTCTTCAGAGAACTGACACAAAAATGTCTTTAAAACATACTGCAATAATTTTGACTTAATTTGTCGCTCTGTGTTCTGAATAAATTATGGTGTCAGCTCCCTGAAAATGGCGGGGTAATAACGCTGAAGTATGTAGGGGCTTTATAAAAGATAGAGCACACAAATTATACAAAAGTGCGGTTGTTGGTGCTACATAAGTTTTTCACTTCGTTAACAACAGTGCATTACACGGTTTTTCGCTACTGATAAATAGCGCATAAGGTAGGCTGTTGGTGTTAGGCCTGCAGAGAAATAAAATACTTCCAACGATCTGGTAAATATTACATGTGCTGCTTCCAGTGTGTATGCGTTTTGGGTGGGCGCCGATGAATCAGAAAGTTAACTCCCACACAAAACCCACTACCAAGTCTAAAGGGACCCTCCGATAACCAACAAATGCAGTCACTCAGAACACGCTGAAATGAAGGAAGAATTCTTTCTTCGGAATGGCCTAATTTCGAAAACCTAATTAACATACTGAAGAACACGTCAGTCATTCGACAAATCAGATTAGCTATTGACTGAAAAATTCAACTTTTAATACCCGATATTTGTCTATACAGATTTGAGGAAATGGTTGATAAACACATAAAAGGAAGCGGATATTTGCGGACTAGAATGAAGACCAGAAATAATTTATTTCTAGGGGAAGTACTGTTTTGTAAAATGTCGTTGTGTTTAGCAGGTTCTTAATGTTTTGTTTTGAAATTCTATCCAAACCTATGTACTCAGGAGAGGGATTTAATTCAATAATCTTAAAATATTCTGAAGTAAAAACCTGTTGTGTTTTGGTAACAACAGTTTATATCTTACCACCAATAATTATAAAAATTTTAATAATTCTATTATTTAGAATTTCAACCGAGTGGGTCTTGGAACTGGAAATCAAGTACATTTTTTCCACGAATTTGATAATATTACAAAGTCACGCTTCAAACTGGACTTCAGTCCATCTAACAAGTACGCATCATAAATGCAAACACTTTTTTATTTCCAGGGAGCACAAGTATATTTTTACTGAAATATAAAAAATGACCATGTGTTTAGACCCTTTCAGTCCACCTACAGGCAAGTTCATTTAACAAAATCAAAGAGTACACCAACATGTATTGCTACACTGCCTTGAGCTGCCAGGTCTTTTGTGCTTTCTATATGGATAATGTACAGTTAAATACACCTAAAACCTACTTAAAATTCGGCTTATATCTAAGATTGTCTTACACATAGCACAACATAAGGAACATCACAATGGAAATCTATAGAGCTGAAAAGAAGACCTGCACGTAAAAATGGTATAAAACACATTACAGGCACGTAGAGAAGAAAATATACAACATTCAAGTAATATGCACACATTTCACATACACGAGAGTACATAATAACGAGGAAGTACATAGTTCAGCATGGATTTAACGCGAGAATGACAAACCTTTGGATTTAATGAGATCTAGACTCAAACTACAAACTTCAAATAAGTTTTAGACATATTTAGTATTACAGTACCTAAATACAGTCTGTTAGAACACCTGGGTTCCCAAGGCAATGCAGCATTGCTTGTGTGTAGAAATTAAGTTTTGGTAACGCAACAAGTAATCGTATTTTAATAAGATTATAACTTTGTCAGCTGAAGTAGCTATTGCATTTATGGTTTATGCTTGTTAAATACCTTCAGTTATTTCAGACGTCTATTGTTTTCACATTAATGAGTTCGCTGAAAAATATTTTGAGTACCGACTGAGATGCACTCATCTCAAAATTCTAAACACTAAAATAATACAAATTTTAATTATTGTTTAAAGTTGTATGAAATTTGGTCTGAGACTCACAGAAATGTGTTTACATATTGGATATTACACAGGAAGTGATGAGAAGAGCATTTGTACGTAAGACACAAACAGTCGCATGAGGCAGTCACAAATTACGCATTGATAGTTCTCCCCAAATATTTTTAGTGCAATAAAATTGAGGATGCCCCGAAGTGCATATAGCGCACATGCGAGAAATGAAAAATGCCAGTGGCATGTTCTTTTGAACACCAAATTCATTCACGCTTCTATAGACTTCTGTGCCCACGTCAGCTAGGATCAATCGTCTTAACCGCGAACACAGGAACGTTATTTAAGGATAGTTCATGTGACAAAAACTACTGTAAAACTGCGAGTAATGTATACTTTACCAGGTTTTCTCCAGGACTTGTACTCGCCCTTGGCCTAGTGAATTATTTCGATTTAGCGGTCTGATATCTCTTGGATATGGATCGTCTGGATCAGAATTTTACTCCTTCCTAGCTGAAATAATGACAGTTTCACTTCTTTGTATATATTTTATATAATATGTGAACACATTAGTCCGGTAATATATCGGTGTAACCTGTCCGTGACCCTGCTTTTTCCCTGCTTAGTATCACGCATCCATCTCCCAGATAAACAGGCCTTGTGAAGCCTTCAACATTTTCATTGGTCGAGGCTCAAAAGTAGGTACTGACTGTTCCACACTTTACCTCTGAACTAGATCAATAAGAAATGCGAGCTGGACCGTGGTGGCAATAGTATCAGGATCTTTTTACAGGTTGTTCCTAGGGCATCTCTTCGAGGCCAGCTTAGACTGTCAGTTCAAATTGAACACCAAGTGTGAATACCATCTCATCAAAACCGGGCTCTTTTATACAGATTTTCTGCTGACTCTGCCTTCTAATTACTTAATAGAAGGCAATTACACAGGTCTACAGACATCGAGTCTGTATTACCAGGATTTACTCCCTACGTTAGAATCCCAGCATAACCACGAATACTCCGTGATTTCGTGACTTCTTGCTTGGGAGGGAGGGGGGATACATTGTAACTACTTCGAAGTGTGACGTTTAACACAAAGTCATAGCGTCAGAAGGAGGTAATAAGCGTTTGAATTAATGACGCTCTCAATCGCTAAGCGTCTGTGGCTGAAGAAAGAAATACAAGAGAGTTACATTGACAGAACGAAGGTGACAGGGGCAATAGAAGAACTCGGAGAATAAATTGTCCCAGTGCAGGTTTATCTATTATAATTCCCACATGGATTGGCCTGAGATCGAGTCGAGACTTTGACAGTGAGAGACCTGCACCTGACAGCCTGAACCATGGTATAGGCCGATGAAATTATTATTATTTATTTTCTTTCTTTCTTACTTACATACATACTTACTTACTTACTTACTTACTTACTGCAATTGAGTTATCACCCGGTGGCAGTAGTTCTTACACTAGTACAGCAAAACAAATAGGAATAAATATACATAAAAGAAACAATACAAAAAAACACGGCACAAGCAATACAAAATACAGTAAATACAGGTACATATATTACCAAAACACCCACACATTACAAAACACACAAATATATGTAATTCTGTGGTATTTTGATTTACATACCTAGATAATTGACATAAGCTAAATTATATCTCCTCTTTATAACCTCCCTGACAGATTACACGATCTGCCCTAATTACAGCAACATAACTACACGTTGATAACATATTTGACGCGCTTGCAAAGTGTAAGCAAGATACGTGATATTTACAGGCATAAATACTTGCTTGTGTGCGGGTCCGAAGCGAAATTTCTGCGGGAATAATTCCCACGCTGTCCCGCTCAAGGCTTCTAATTAATACCTCTGGTTTCCAATTGTAATTCTCCCTGTGCAATTGATCTACATCGAATGTAATAACGCAGTAATTAGACGCATATCTCATGTCAGTGATTTCATCAATATAGATATAGCTAATGAACATGCAATCTGAATAATCTGCGTCTTGTTAGGCAGATATTAAGATTTAGACTTCTCTTTGTTTAATCCTCTTCTAAAGACTCGAATATTCAAATAATCGTATACAGCTTTTGTTTATTTTAGTTTGTCTTGCCAAATATCTATCGATTGCACGCATGAAACAATCACGCTTCTTCTCCCAACACGCGATGCTTGATACCTTTACCACCAAAACAAAATTAGTGGCCTTGTCAGACGTGGAATATACGTATATTTGATGGATTTTGGCACTGTAGGTGTTAGTACGTGTTTAACTCAATTTTGTTTCAAAAAAGTGCGCATTACATTAAAACTAGCATGTAACGGACGTGATAATTTCCAAAAAGCATCTGCCGATTAAATCTATATGGTGTTCCACAAATTCCGAACAATTTCTACGAGGACATTATTTTCATTTCGACTATGAAGCTTCAGTTTTCACAGATCCCAGCAATTACTTGCGTCTAACTAGTTTCCTTTAAATTCTTATTAGCGATCACTAAGTCCGTCAGTACACCGGCACATGGGTCAGTTTGCCACTCATTTGGCCACAGACGTCAACTGAATCTTGGTACAAATATCACGCAGTTGGAGAGCTCTCCTGTTATTGGCAATAGTAACACAAAAGTTATAATATGTGCTTTTTATACAAAACTAATGGTACTTGATCCAGTCTTACAACTAATATGAACATGATCTGCTGAACAAGTGTAATGGGATATCTCAAAAGTAACTCATAAAATTTCCAAGATGTAATTTTTCGAAGCCTAAACTTAACGCCTAAATGGATTATAGTTATTACAGCAATGAAATAAAACTGTAATGTCAAATTTATTTTAGTTTAGATACTAATATTATCCCTTAAATGCAAGGAAAATATATGCTAAAGTTTCAAATATTCGCTGAATATATTACAGCGAACAGCTACTAAATCATACTGAAAAGCTTTTTTTTACAGTATACAACGACGATCTGTGTCCACAACCGGAAAACACAACTACGTATTTAACAAATCTTAGCTCACTTACCGCAAGACCTGCACAGTCGCAGAAGAGTTTTGTAGCTTTATCTTAGCATCCAGATTTTAAATGTTGAATGTGTGTTGCAGTTCTCTGCCCTTTATTCAGACGCTTATCAGTGGCACTCTTATCTATAGGCTAACATTTGACACGTGCTCCTGACGTATGCCTTGTTGCTTTCTGCACAACAAAGGAAAAAAATTAGCCCTAACATAATGACGTCTGCATTATGTAACATATGGTCTGACCATTCGTCGATCTTGAGGTCTCCAAGCAAGTTTGCTCGAAATATAGACGAGTTTCAGCCAAAATACGAGAGTTCAGTTCTACCATCGGGGATGTTTAAATGCTAATAATTATCATGGACTAATTTTCAACTATATTGTCCTACGAATCGCAGAAACGTAAGGACAAAGCAACAAAAGTAAGGAATTTGACCAACACAAATTTCTGTGTACACAGCAAATACTTCAAGACTTCACAACGGCGCAATGCTTAATAAAACACGTCTGGAACGATGTATGGGGGAGTGGAGGAGAAGCTACTGACTTTTTTAACCTTTGTCACTGGATATAGATTGAAGTTCATCTGCTTTGCCACTCTCGCTTTACAGAGAGCCCTTAGTACCCATTGCAGAAATAGTTGAATTGGGCTTATTCTGAAGGCTGTGGTGAAGAGAAACATCTCTGTTCTCACCAAATATCGAACCCCGATTTTATGATTTGTCAGTCGGTAATGTAGCTACCATATTAAGGTACCCAGGAAATATTACGAGAAATACCAACAGAGTTCACTATATAAAACTTTTATTAATTACAGAGCCTATGTATTTGGAGATGGGCAGCGATGCCGTAGTCAGTAATAGCTAATCGTTATGGGTTGAATAGTCCGGGGATCAAATCCCGAGGAGGAGAAAGGTCTTACGCACCCACCCACACTGGTGCTGGTGCCCACCCAGCCTGCTGTACGATGACTACTAATTCTTTAACGGTGGTAGAGCGGTCGGAGCGCGACGTTGTCTAACTATACCTCTCTAGCGCCGAGGTTAAAGACAGGGTAAAGTTATATGTATATTCCCCCACTGACCCCTCATGCTCCGTTCTAGCGTGAAATTTACCTTTACATGTATAGACGGACCGCCATCCTCTGAATTACATAAAAATATATCGAGAGATTTTTAGACCATAAAATTGGGTTACGGTGAGAAAATAACATAGATGAAGTAGAAAAGACATACTAATAATATGTAAGTGTGTTTCAACTGCAATTTGTCACATGCTAACAACGTACAATGCTTTTTAAGGTGATGGTACAATAGTTATTAATACCGTACTTCACACACACACAGACACACACAATAATACACGAACTCACAAAACTTTTAACTTTGTTATAGAATATGCTTTAGGAGGGTTCAGACAAACCAGGAGGGCATGAAATTAAATGGTAGACCTATACATCAGCGTCTGGTTTATGTTGATGATGTTAATATACTGGGTGGAAGCGTACATATTATAAAGAGGAACACAGAAGCTTTAGTATTTGCCAGTAAGGATACCGGACAAGACGTAAACGCTGATAAAACTAAGTACATTGTCATGTCTCGAAATAAAAATGCAAGAAAAAATCATAATATAAAGACTGATAATATTTCCTTTGAAAGGAGTGGAATAGTTAAGATATTTGGGAACAACCTTAACGAATCAAAATTCTATTTAGGAAGAAATTAAGAGCAGATTGAAGTCGGGGAATGTTTGCTATCATTCGGTAGAGAATATTTTGTCTTCCAGTTTGAGATCCAAAAATATAAAGATTAAAATATACAGAACT
>Ga0123357_10007346_pt1 | contig 13609 bp, 5 predicted proteins | sample TergutEmb28metaG_FD_89873 | JGI IMG/M metagenome (GOLD analysis project Ga0123357, IMG submission 89873) | Embiratermes neotenicus P4 segment gut microbial communities from Petit-Saut dam, French Guiana - Emb289 P4 | ecosystem: Host-associated > Arthropoda: Insects > Digestive system > Gut ... | reverse complement strand
CCGTCCGCCACCACTTCAACGTGCTCACTTTCACTCCATGCCGGCGCGCCACCGCCTGCGCGTCGCCACTCGCCTCAAGCTCCGATATCCGCCCCGCCCACCATGCCGCCGTGTGCATCATGCGCGCAATCAAGCGCACCCGCCGGCGTCGCGCACGGCGTACTTCCCCGGACGGTTACCTCCCTGCGTTCTACGCGCTTCTCCATGTGACCTGAGCATACTCATTGAGTACGCTCATTCAATTAGCCTCCCGGCGTTGTGCGCCGCTCCTGCCTGAAAAGACCACGCCTCATGAAAACCACCGCCATCTTCATGCCCACGTTTGCCCTCATGCTCTGGACGGCGCTGGTACTGGTTCAGGTGCCCATTCGCAGGTTCACGGCCTACTGCCGGCGCCGCGCCAGTTTTGAGGATTTCCGCTACGGAGATTCACCACACGTTCCACCCGACGTCGCGTTGCCGAACCGCGTTTTCATGAATTTGCTCGAAGTCCCGGTGCTCTTTTACGTGCTGACGCTCATCGCCTTTGTCACCGGCAACGTCAACCCGGTGGTGGTCGGCCTGTGCTGGGGGTATGTGTTTCTTCGCGTCGTGCACAGTCTGGTTTATTTCACCTACAACCATCCCGTACACCGCTTTGCCGTTTTTGTCGCCAGCAATCTGGTCGTGCTGACCCTGATCTTTTATCTGGGCCAGGCGTTTCTTTGGGCCTGAAACATGGCTCGGTAAAGCTGTTGCGCGTCGCGAATTGCTGTAAAGTGCACTGTCATGAAGGCCATTTCGACTCCCAACGCACCTGCTGCCATTGGTCCGTACTCGCAAGCCATCGCGTCTGGTTCTTTCATTTTTTTGAGCGGCCAGATTCCGATTGATCCAAAAACTGGCGAGCTCGTTAAAGGCGATATCACACAGGAAACCGATCGCGTGCTCGACAACCTCGAGGCCGTTCTCGCAGCATCGGGATCGTCGTTCAGCAACGTCGTCAAAACGACGATTTATCTCCTTGATCTCAACGACTTTCAAGTCGTGAACGAAACGTACGCAAAGCGCTTTGGTCAAACCCCACCGGCACGCGCCACCGTGCAAGTTGCGGCTCTTCCAAAAGGTGCGCGCGTCGAAATCGACGCCATTGCCCGGATGCCGTGATGATTTTATTGATTCGGCAATTGGCTGAACAGCGCCGCGCCGGCCACCATCGCGATCCCGATGCCGATCACCTGCAGAATGATGACCACGATCGCCATGATCCCCGCGAACTTCCAATACGACTTCTGGTGACCTATGGCAGCTTCGAGATCTTGCGGTGATCGACTCAATGCCAGCCGCGAAATTGCACTTCCATAAGCCCAAAGCTTCATGCCCGGGTAAATGGCAAGGAAGGCAAAAGGAATATATAGGAGGGAGAGGAAGGCAAATCCCGAGGGTACTCCCTTGTGCCCCATCGCGTTTACTGCCGCCATGCCGGCGAGTCCCCCCACCAACCCTAGCACGCCCGCGAGCAACATAAACGCCGATGCAATGAACGCCAAAACGCTTAGGAATCTCACCCACGGGCGCGTCTGCAAAAGCAACTGCACCGTTGCCTCTGATACGCCTGCGCCTGCGCCGCCGCTCGCGTAAAATTGCTGTGGGCCATAGCCTGGCGATGGCGAATAGGGCGAAGCGCCCGGTGGACCATAGGGGTTCATATCGCAACAAGCTAACGCGGGGGTTCGTGCTACCGCAACTCATTCCGTTGTCTCCGCCCGCGACAAGCCTGCGAGAACATCGGCTGCGCGAGCATTGGCTCGAGCAATGGCTTCGCCAATCTGGTGTAAACTGGCAATTTCTGCGCGAATTGGCGCCCCAAGCACCACGGCGACAGCAGCAAACGGCAGAGCGAGCGAGAAGCGGTCCCATGCTCGTGTGAAGATCTTCGCGTGCGCCGACGCACTGCCCATGGGCACGATGACTCCGCCCGTGTGTCTCGCCACAAAAAGCGCTCCAGGCTTGACCACACCGTAAGGACCGCGAGGACCGTCGACAGCGACCGCCGCATCCATGTTCTCGCGCTTCATGGCGCGAACGAGCGCCGAAAGCCCTTGCGCACCACCTCGCGATGACGATCCGCGTACAACATGCAACCCGATGGTTGCCAAGGCACGTGCTTGCATTTCGCCATCGGTCGACAGACTGACGAGCACCACGGTGGGGCGCCGCCGCTTCCACGTGAGCAGCGGCCACTGCGTGCCGTGAAAGAACGACAGCACCCATGGAGTGTCGCGAACGTCGCGATGACGTTCGAGCTCGGGGTGAATTTCAAGAGTCACTCGCAGTGTTGCTAGCCAAACGCGCGCTACAGCACCGAGTGCGGTGCCGAGGGCAGGGGCAAGAGCTTGCGATTTCAATTTTTCAGATCGGCGAGCATGGCTTTCGCGCGATCGAGTGTTGGCTCGTTTTCGACGGCGCGCTCGAGCATTTGCACGGTCTTCGCCTTGTCGCCTTGCTTCATGGCGATCACGGCAAGGTAGTAGAAAACCTCGCCCTTGGAGATGCCGCTCTCAGGACCGAGCCGCTGCAAAAGCAAGGCGCGGAACGTTTTCTGGGCGCGCTCGAGATCGCCATTATCGAGAGCGAGCATACCCAGATCGCGCAGCACATCGACCGAGCCCGGGTCGATTTTGAATGCCATGTCGAACTGCGCGAGTGCAACGTCCTTGTCGCCGAGCGACGCGAGCGCGCGCCCGAGGCGATGGTGGTAGAGCGAGAGCTCTTTGGTTCGCTTGCCGCCAAACGATGCAATGATGCGCTCGAGAACGGAAGCGACAGCGCGCTCTTCTTTCGTGGCAGTGTAGGCGTCACAAAGCATGAGGAGAAGCGCGCGATGATCATGCTTCGCTGGCCCCGTTAGCGCCGTTGCGCGCTCGAGCAGTGGAATCGATGTCTCGAAAGCATCGAGTTCGCGCTGGCAAATCTCCGCGGCACGACGGAGCAGACTTACCTGCTCTGTAACGTATGCCGGCGGCGGCCCGCCCGAATCTGCGAGCGATTCGAAGCCATGGTTTTCATCGCGAAGGATGTCGGCATCGCCGACTAGCAAGTCGACAACCGATGCCCACTTCTTCGTGCGCGTGCAAAGCTCTTCGAGCCGTGATCGCACTTCGCGGTTCGAAGGTTGTTCTGACAGCGCATCGCGTAGCGCCTGCTCAACGCCGTAGTCGTGCCCAAGCTCTGCGCGCGCCGTTGCGAGCCTTAGCGCCAGTGCGACTCGGGCGCTGCCCGTTGCGAGTTCGACAAGCTTCGACAACGCGGCTTCCGCCTTTGCCCAGCTCTTGCTCGATTCCGCTAGGCGTGCGACCGCTTCGAGCGCCGCGCGGTGCGTGGCCCTTTTCTCGAGCACCTCGTCGTAAACCGCCAATGCTGCCGCACCATCACCCATGCGCTCGTCAAGGATTTGGCCGAGGCGCACCATTCGATCGAGCTCTGCGTCCTTGTCGCCATGCAGGCGCGCCCGCTCGACAAGCTTGGCTTGCAAGTCGGCAAGATCCGCATATTGACCGGCCTTATCGTAAATCGAGGAGAGGATGTACGCAGCTTCGTCGTGGTCCGGGTTTTCCTCGAGCACAGCGGCAAGCGTGCTCGCTGCTTGTTCTGAGTTCGCGAACTTTTCAAGCTGCACACTTGCGAGATCGACGCGAAAGAGAGAGCGTTCGGTCTCGCTTTCGGCGTTGTCGATGAGCATCTGCAGCAGCTTTGCGAGCGACTCGTAGTTTCCGACTTCGCCGTACAGCACGCGGAGACAATTTGGAGCGAGCGAATCGGCCGGCTGTTGCGCGAGGATGTCTTCGTAGAGCGCGATGGCGCGATTCCGTCCGCCTTCGTACGACGCGGCGACGTCGGCGGCGCGATGACGAAGGAGAAGGGCATGGGGCCCGTTATCTTCAATCTCGGCTCGGCGGAGCAAAAGGTCGACGACCTCGGCAGGGTCGCCTGTCTGTTCGAAAAGACGTATGAGCCCGTCGAGCGCCCACACATCGGCGTCGTTCTGGGCGAGCAAATCGCGCATCGTGGCTTGTGCGAGCGCCGTGTCGAAAAGAACGTTTTCGGCAAGCCGAGCGGCCTCTTCTGCGGCGGCGCGCTTGGCTGCCGGTTCATTCTCCAGACCGACGAGAAGCCGAAGAACCATGACGTGATCCATCTCACGGCCCGCTCCTTGCGTGAGATCTCGGAGGGCATGAACGTAGGTGATGTTCTCGGGATCGTTGCCCAATGCCTTTCGAAATGCCTTTTCGGAACCACTTGCATCATGCACATAGTCGAGCTTCCAGTGGCCGAGACGTGCCCAGAGCTCAGCGCGTGCGATGTCCGTGCTTGGCGCGGCAGCGTGCTGTTCGAGAGCGCGCGTGAGTGCATTGGAAGCTTGGTCCCATGCGTGGTTTTTCTCGGCGAGCCGTTCGAGCTCTTCGATCGAGTCGCTCTCGTCTGGGTCTTCGACAACAGCGGCCTCAACGGCGCGCTGTGCAGAGACAGAGTCGGCGCCTTCGATCTCGAGGACGCGGGCGAGCTCGAGGCGTGCACGCGTTCGCTGTTGCGTGCCACTTGCACGATCGACACGCCGCGCGTACAGACGGCCAAGAGCCTCGCCCATGTTCGTCAGGCGGTAGACCCCTTCGAGAGTCGCAAAAACTTCCTCGAAGAGTGCGTCTTCGCCGAGAAGTTCTTCCACGAGAACGCGGCTTTTCTCATGCTCGGGCGCGTGCTCGAGGGCGAGACGTAGCAGCGCGAACATGCGCCTTTTGTCTGTGTCGGGATCCACCCGCAAGCACGCAAGGCGAAAGTACAGATCTGCCTGCAAGTCAGCGTGTGGTTCGATCGCAATGCGCCTTTCGAGCACATCGGCGAGCTCGCGGGTGCCCTTTCGTGCCGTGTGCACCCGCTCGAGCGCGGAGAGCACCTCGTCGTTGTCTCCACCCTGTTCGGCGGCACGCGCGTATGCCTTCGCTGCTCGGTCCAGATCGCCAAGGTTATTTTCGGATATCTTTCCGAGCAGAAAGAAAAGCGAAGAGGCAACGGGCGCGTCGAAAATGGCCGCAGCGCGCTCAGCGAGCACGTCCGCGAAGCGTGCGTAGCCAACTTTGCCGAGCCGCGAGGCGACTCGTTCCATTTCCGCATGCAGCGACTCGTCTTCCGGAGCATCGACGAGGGCAGATGCGAGTGCCGCTTCGGCGCGCCCCAGATCGCCAAGCCACTTTTCTGCAATCTCGGCGATCGATTTGCGAATTGCCACGCGCTCCCGAGGATCGATTGGCGGCAAGCGCTCTTCGTAGCGTACTTCGGAGAGGCGCATTTCGAGCGCCTGCACGAGCAGCTGATAGCGAGTCGTGTTGTCGCCCGGGATAGGGCGGGAAAGCACTGGCTCGACAACGTTGGCCGCCTCGACGCGAAGCTCGTCGCACGCTTCGCCCAGAGCCAAAGTGGCTTTTGCTACTTCCTCGTCGTAGCCGGCGGCAAGCACCTCTCGGTATGCCTCGAGCGCTGCGCCGTAGTCCTCGAGCTCTCGCGCCAAGAGCTTTCCGATGCGCTTTCTGAGCACCACCTTCTGTGCCATGTCTGGCGCTGCGTCGGCTTGGAAGCGAAGATTGTCGAGCAGCTCGCCCCACATCTTTTCGGCTTCGTAGAGATCGCCGAGATGCGCTCGGATCTCGTTGTCGCTCGGTGTGCTCGCAAGCGCCTCGTTGAGCAGCACGATGGCTTCGCGGCGGTCGGCGAGGTCAAACTCGTAGCACCTGGCCGCGTCGAGCAACAGCCGATGGCGAAGCTCGCTGTCGTCTTCCGTGCATTGATCGATGCGCCGCCTGTAAACTTGGGCGAGGTTCTTAGTGTCGTGCCTCTTGTCGTAAAGGGAAATGAGATTGTCGAGCGACAGTGTATTGGTCGGTTCGAGCTCGAGGGCTCGCTCGTAAGCTTCGATGGCACCTTGCTCGTCGTCGAGCATGTCGCGCCGCGCTTCGCCGACTCGCCGAAAAAGTTGCGCGCGCTTGTCGTCGTCGTTTGTGAGCTCCGCACGGCGGCTCAGAACGCGGACAAGCACTGGCCAGTCAGACAATAAGGTGGCCAGACGATCCATCTCGACGAGCGGCCGCTCATCGCTTTCGTCGAGACCAAAGAGCCGGTCCCAAGCGGCCATGGCACTACGCGGATCATCCCGTCGCTCGTCGTGCAGCTTGGCGAGCGTTCCGAGTAGCTCCTTTTGGAGAAGGGGATCGGCTGTGGCAATGCCTTGCTCGTAGGTTCGGGCGAGATCGTCCCAGCGCCCAGTTGCGGCGCCGAGGCGATCGAGCTCGGCTCGCGTTTCGTCATCGCTAGGGTCGAGGACGAGGGCTTGCATGTGGCACTCGAAGGCTTTGTCGAGATCGCCACCGCGCTTGTCATAGAGGTGTGCCAGCTGTCCTAAAATGGCCACCTTCTCGAACGGCGCCGTTGCGATGGAAAGGCTCTTCGTATCGAGCAGCACAAGTTTCTGCCAGTCGCCCTGCCGCTCGTAAACAGGCCGAAGCAGCTCGATCACACGCTGGTGTTGCGTGTGTTCTGCACGCTCGAGCAAAGTCTCGAGCATGGCAACCGCCGCACGCTCCGCCTCGCCTGCGTCGGTCTCGCTTGCTTTCGGCTCCTTGTTTGTCTCGGCGAGGATCGTCTCGAGCTCGTCGACGGCAGCCTGCGGCTCGTTCATCTGCTCGCTGAGCACGCTCGCGAGCTCGAGGCGCACCGATATGGCGGCCAGCCGTTGGGCCGGCTCGACCTGTCCGTCATGGTAGGCGAGCGCATCGCGGTAGAGCGCCACGCGGTCGGCTGCGCGCCCGGTGCGCGTGAGAATGCGGTCTATGGCCTGAAACGCGCCTTGCTCGTCTGCGGGTGAGAATGCATAGGCACGCCTGTAGAAGATGAGCGCACGAGCATCGCTCTTCTGCGCCTCGTAAAGCTCGCCGGTGCGCTGCGCGAGACGCGCGATTGCGGGGGGATCGGGATGGTTGGACGCGATGCCTTCAAGGCCTTCGAGCTCGGTTGCATAGATCTCGGCGAGGCGGCCCTCGGCATTGGACAAGTGGGCGAGTCGTTCGAGCTCGCTCCACGTTGCGACCTCGGTCACATTTTCGTGCAGTAACCTTGCGGTGACATCGAGCGCTGCGATGACATTTCCCTCCTGCTGCTCGTGCAGCATGGCGAGGCCGTGCAGAAGCGAACGGCGCTCATCGGGATCCTGGTTGTGGGCAAGGCGCGCCTCCATGGCCGTTACGACCTTTCGCCAATCGAGCTCTGCGAGATAAACCCCTTGGAGAATCTCGGCTGCGCGCCCGGCATGGGGCGAATGCGCCATGAGCTGTTCGAGCGACGCGATGGTTGCCGCGTGGGAAGGATCTTCCGCAAGCGCATCACTCCAAGCCTCGAACGCTCGGTCAATCTCGCCGAGGCTATTGTAAAACACCGAGCCCAGCGCATGGGAAAGCGAAGCCCGACGCTCGCGCGACGTTCCTTCGGCATGTAGCTCGCGCTCGTGGAGAGCAACGAGATCTCGCCAGTGCAACCGCTGCGTGTAAAGATTTTCGAGCGCTGCGATTGCTGGCGCGTCGAGACCAAGCTCGAGGATCTCTTCGTAGACGCCAATCGCGCGATCGAGATCGCCGAGCTTGCCTGCGCACGTTTGGGCAACCTTGTAGAGGATCTCGCGCTTGGCCGCGTCGCTGCCCTCGAGCTCGGCACGGCGCCTGAGGATCTCGATCAGCAATTCGTGTTCTTCGCGTTCGCTCGCCTCTTCATAGAGCTCTTCGAGCGCAACGAGTGCACGCGCGTCGTCGCCCCTGACTTCGAGCGCATGGCGGTAGTGCTCCTTTGCAAGGGCCGCGCCTCCGAGTTTCGTGCGCGCAAGATCAGCGATGCGCAGATAGAGGTCGACCTGCTCTTCTTCGTCAACCACGTGGTTCACGACGTCGCAGAGAACCTCGACAAGGCCTTTTGCGTTGCCGGTTTTTTCGGCGAGCCGATTGATCCGCTCGATCCACGCGCCGAGCATGCTCGGCTCACCAGCGGCTTCGCGAAGACCACGTGCCGCGTAAGCAAAGGCTCGTGCCGTGTCGCCCAGCTGCGTGTCCAAGATGTCAGTTGCACGCGCGAGCCAATCGAGTCGTACTTCCAGGCTCTGTTCGGCAGCGATCTGAATGTCGAGCACGCGGAGCAGCTTTGCCGCGGCGCCGTCGGCCTCGTAGAGCGGCTTCAAGATCTCGGCCACGTCACGCTGCACGGTATCGTCGTCGAGCAACACTTCGAGCGCTTCGCGCGCCGATGCATGATCGGGATTGAGCGTTAGCGCTTCGCGGTATACCTCGATCGATGCAGAGATATCCCCGAGCTTTTTTGCGCGCACGTTGCCAAGGCGGACCAGAATGTCGACGCGAGCAGCGCCATCGGGCTCTCGGGTTGCAATCGAGAGCTCGGTTTCGAGCGTGTCGGCAAGGTCGTCCCAGCGCGAGTCTTTCTCGTAGAGGAGCGCAAGCGCCTCGAGAGTTGCGCGATCCGCGCCGAAATCGTCGAGGACCGCGCGGTACGCAACGATGGCTTGCGGCACATCATTGAGCTGACGCCCGAGCACTTGCGCGCGGCGGACCATGAGAGCCTTGCGCGACTCGCTGCTGTCGGCTTGCTGCTGGCGTGCGCGAAGCACTTCGGCCAAGGCCCGATGGTCTTGGGTTCGCTCGTACAATCGGTCGAGCGCGGCGAGCGCTTGTTCGTCGGCCTGATCGTCGTCGGTGCGCATTTTCCACGCCGCAATGGCGGCCGTGTCATCATGCAGGACCTCTTCGCAAATCGATGCGAGCCTTACAATGAGCTCTCGCCGTTTGGGCTCCGACTCTTCGAGCGTTATCTGAACGCGAAGAACCTCGGCAAGCTCGCGGCTCTTGTTGGGCGCATGGGCGTAAAGGTTCTCGAGGGCCCGTGCCGCAGCAAGTGCAATGCTTGGGTCGTCCGGTGCAAGGTCGAGCACTTGACGATGCACGGCTTCGGCGCGTTCGGCGTCGTTCGTGTCTTCGTAGATCTTCGCGACCTCGGAGAGAATTTCCGCGCGCGGCTCGGGCGCGCTGGCATTCTTTGCGGCAATCAGAAGTACGTCGGCAGCTTCGCTCCGCCGGCCCTGACGCGCAGCGATGTCGACGAACCGCTTCAGCGTGGTTGAATGCGCCTCGTTATCGCCTGCGAGCGCGAGGCGCCGCTCCAAAAGATTCGCGAGGCTCTGCCACCTTTCTTGTTTGAGGTAAAGCGTGTCGAGCGCCAACAACGCCTGCGCGTGCGTTGGGTCGATTTCGATGATCCGCTCGTAATAGTGGATCGCCTTGTTCGCGTTGCCCGTGATTTCCTCGGCGACCAGCGCAACTTCGGAAAGCAATTCGACACGCCGCGCGGCTCCTTCCGTGGCAGAAAGCACGCGCTCGTATAGATTTTCGAGATCGTCCCAGCGCTCGCGAGCCGTCCAGATCTGCTTGAGGCGGCTAAACGCGCGCTCGTTCGTTGGCTCGCACGAAAGGATCCGTTCGAGATACGGCGCGGCTCGGTCGACCTCGCCGAGCACGTCGTCGTAAAGCGTTGCCGCTCGCCGAGCGAGGTAAAGTTCGACCGTTGGTGCAAACCCGCTGTCGCCGCGCTCGGGCAGCACCCGCGCGATGACGTCGACGAAGTCGTTCATGCGGTGGGTACGATTCGCCAGCACCGCAAGCCGCTTCCATAGGTCGAGATCCGTCGGATTTTCCTCGGCGCCATGCGCAACAACAGCAAAAGCGCCGTCGCGATCGCCGAGCTTCTCTTTCACGTCTGCCAGCCGTTGCTGCAAAATCGCGCGATCGTGCGTCGAGGGCGCTGTTGCGATGAGCACGCCAAGAACATCCGCCTGCTTGTCCCACGCCCGAGCTGCGGCGTACGCTTGCTCGAGTACGACGGCAGCAACTGCGCGCGTTTCTGCAACTGGCAAAAGCTCTTCGATCACACCGATGGCTGCGAGGTCATTTGGCGAGATCTCGAGCGCCCGGCGTGCTGCAGCGAGAGCCTCGATAGGCTTGTGTAGCGGGCCCATCGAGAGGCGTGCGAGTTCGACTTCACGTTCGACGCGAAGCGGCCCAGAAGCGAGATCGCGTTCGCGCATGAGTACCGACGCCGCGTTTTCTGCATCGCCCGACGCGACAAGCAATCGGCCAAGAGCCCGGAGCGCATGCGGTTCTTCTTTTTCGATTGCGAGGATCTCGCGGTAGATGGAAATGGCACCTTCGGCTGATTTGAACTTTTCTTCTTCGAGCTTGGCCCACTCGGCAAGGATTGCCACACGCGCCCGACCCTGCGCGCTCGTGGCGCGAAGCCGAAAGAGCCATCGCAGATCGTCTCGACGATTGGGCGATTGTCGCAGCAGCCGAAAAAGCGCCAATATGGCTTCGCTATCCGCCGGGTTCGCGGAGATGAGATCTTTGTAAATGCCGACGGCATCGTCCATTCGATCCGCGTCGCGCGACTCTACATCGGCAAGCGTGAATTTGAGCGCGCGCCGCTCCCGCTCCGAGGCATCGGGGCAAGCCGCCCGTGCATTGAGCACTCGTGCAAATTCGGTCCACTCGCCCGATGCACGCGCCCACTGTTCGAGCTCGCTCACGGCGCCTGGCTCGGTTGGAGCAATTTCGAATGACTTGACCGCGTAATGGAAGGCGCGCGCTCGATCCTGCAAGCGGTTACCGCACACGCTCGCGAGCTTCTTGTAGAACCCACGACGCGTAACGTTGTCGGTGGCGTGCGCGAGCAGCACCTCGTAAAGCATCGGTAGCCCTGCCCACTTCTCGTCGGCCTCGTAAATCGGAACAAGGGCAGCGGCCGCTCGGTGATCGTCTGGGCGCGCCGACAACACACGCTCGTAAGCTCGCTGCGCCCGAGCGGGCGTGTGCAACTTCTCTTCGAGCACCGCGGCTGCGCGGTACGACAGATGGATCCTGATCTCGGGATTGTTCGCGCGATCGGCGGCGGCCAGGAGCACTTCAACGAGTCCATCCCAATCGTTCGACTGCGCGTAGAGCTCGGTGAGGCCGTTGTAATCATCCATCGCGAGGTAGCTGTCGCGCAAGATGCGCAACGCTTTCGGATGACCAGGCGACAGGTCGAGAACGCGCCGCCAGGTTCGAAGCGCACCGGCATGGTCTTCGAGGCGATCTGTGTAGACACTTCCGAGCTTCTGGAGAACTGCGAGTAGCGCGCCCGGCTCGGTCAGCAACGCCGCTCGCTTTTCGAGCGCTTCGGCGACGGTGGCGAAGTCCCTGTCGCGCTCGGCCTGCTTCTCGAGCGCGTCGAGCGCTGCTGCGTCGTCGGGATCTTCGGCAAGGATTGTCTTGTAAAGGCGGACCGAATCGGCAGTGCGATCGAGCCGCTCGGCAGCCATTTTGGCCATCTCGTTGTAGAGGGCGCGGCGCTGCGAGCCCGTTGCCTCGCGGGCTTCGGCCTCGTAAAGTTCGTAAAGCTGCCGGGACGAGCGCCGCTTCGTATAGAGCTCTTTCAGTTTCTTGTGAGCCTCGACATCGCCCGCCTTGAGCTCGCGGAGCTTTTCGTACGCTTCGATGGCGTTTTGAACGTTGTTGAACGGATTGAGCCATCGCCGCGCGATCGCGCGATAAAGTTCGGCCTTGACGCTCCTGTCGCTCTCGAGTTCGGTGAGGCGCACTTGCATCGTGAGCAGGTCGCGGAAGCGTCCGAGTGCTTCGTAAACACGCGCGAGCTCGCGCATGGCCCCGACGTCGCGAGCGTCGAACGCCACGATTTGCGTAAGGATCGTAACGAGTGCCGAGTCGCTTTTGAGCACATCGCGATAGATGGTCGACAGTTCGCGTAGCAGGGGCAAGCGCACGGCCGCGTCGCCTGGCGGCGCGTGTTCAAGGATCGAGCGAAGCAAGTCCGCCAGTTCGGTGAATGCGCCGATCTGGCGGTACAGCCGCATGAGCCCGCTCCGCGCGTTGTCGTCTCGCGGATTGGCACGCAGCTGTGCGCGCCAGTGCTCGATGGCTTGCTGCGCGCTGGCATCGTTACGAGCAAGCTCGGCGATCTCGGCGGTAATTTGCGCCCGCTCCGCGCTTGCCCCCTCCGTAGTTGCCCCCTCCGTAGTTGATTGGGGCATGGCGCATTCGGCTTCGGTGAGAATGGTGATAAGGCGTGCCAGATCGTTATTTTTGCGGCACCATTCGCGGAAGAAGCCAAGCATGCCAAGGTGAAACGGCGCGAGCTTGCGCAACCGCTCGAAGTACGGCTCGGCGTCTTCGGGCTTGCCGCGCATGCGCCAGTGGACCATCGCAATCTGGAAAAAAATGCCAATTTCGTCGACCGCTTGGTCGCCGCCGGCGCCCCCGCCATGGAGCTGACCGTCGTAGAACGACACAAGATGTTCCCACATCCCGCGCTCGGTGAAGATGTCCACGAGAACGCGGCTCGCTTCGGCGTGCATGGGTGACAACTCGAGAATGCGCTTGCACGTTGCCACCGCGCGCTCGTCGGCTCCGAGCTTCCTGCGCAAAATGCGCAAGAGCCGCACGAGCACAGCAAGCTTTTCCTCCTTGTTTTGCGTTGTCTCGGCGAATTCCGATAAAGCTTTCGCGAGATCTTCCCACCGCTCTTGCTCGCGCAGCACGCGCTCAAACAGTCGTATGGCGCGCTTGTTCTGCGGGTCGAGCGAAGCGGCCTCGCCAATGCGCGTCACAACGTTGTTCAGAAATGTGTGCAGCTGCCGATCGCCGCCTCGGTGACTTGCGTGGTTGCCCTTGGACGCGCCTCGACCCTTTTTGCCCTTTGCATCGCGCGCGCTGCTCGTGGCGCCATCACGGCTCGTGGCCTTGGCGAAGACCGATGGGCGACCGAACCGCAGGGCGACTTCCACCGCGGAAACAAGCAGCGCGCTCCGGAACGACGCATCGCGCGCACCATCGGCCTCGGCGAGGTAGCGGCTCACGAGATCTTGCCACTTGCTGTGCGTGGCCTTGCTTCGTTCGATCGCCTCGAGAGCAGCTGCATCGTTCGGCACAAGGACGAGCACGCGCCGATAGGCCGCGATCGAACCGGCATCATCGAGCAAGATGTCACCTCGCACGTGCGCTAGTTCGCGTGTGAGCTGCACTTGGCTTTCGTCTGTAGCAAGGGCCGCTTCGATTTCGAGCAGACGCGCGACAGCCTCATACTCCCAGCGTGATTCGTGAGCCTCGCGGGCAGAGCGCAGTAGCTGGCTCAACTCTACGCTGAGGCCAGGGTCCTTCTGCCACGGCGTTTCCGATTTGAATGAGCCCGCATTTAACGAGGATGGCGGCGAGAATCCAAGGGCTTCGTAGAGCCCGGCCCATGCGGTCTCCTTGTCGGCATCGTCTTGCAGAATGCCAAGGGATCTACGGATGGTATTTCCGATCATCGTCGCACTCATGTCGCTGTCGTTCAATGGTTGGCTCATGCATCATACAGCGCAACCCAGTTGCGCTGATTTAAAAGTCCAATGGCGATGCGCACACGTCGCGCTTCGTTGAGCCCGAAGGCCGTGGCTCTCGAAAGAAGCGGAGCGTGAGCCACGGAATTTCGGGCT
>Ga0123357_10007344_pt1 | contig 13609 bp, 5 predicted proteins | sample TergutEmb28metaG_FD_89873 | JGI IMG/M metagenome (GOLD analysis project Ga0123357, IMG submission 89873) | Embiratermes neotenicus P4 segment gut microbial communities from Petit-Saut dam, French Guiana - Emb289 P4 | ecosystem: Host-associated > Arthropoda: Insects > Digestive system > Gut ... | reverse complement strand
TCACGGTGCACATACGGATCCACTGGACATGTAACCAAGGCGTACGTAAGTGATTCAAATCAATTTAAAATTTATATTGAGTCTGAGGTGCGTATTTTCTGGGTGTACGGTGACTTCTCGGCCTCCCTGTATATACGTGTGTGTGTGTGTATTTACACATATACGTGTATGTCGCTGTTGAAACCTCAGATCTCAGAAAATATCCATAATTTTTAACATACATTGCGTAATATTACGTAGTATGGTTAGTAGTATAAACGATTAAATGTGTGAGAATATAATATGAGAAGTACGCACCCTCTGAAGGTATGTAAGCAGCAATAATAAGATATGCAATGTACGTATAAAGTAACATTGTTGCTCAAACGCTTCACATTTTTTCAGCCAGTTTAACAACCTGGTGATATTTCACTCGATGAGAGCACCTTAATGGCAATCTAAAGCCTTCGACAACAATGAAACACACGTAAGTATTCATGTGAGGTACCTGATATTTTTACCGATTTGAATCTAATATTTATTTTATCAACAGATTTTCGTGAAAAATTCACTATCAGATTTCGCCGAAATACTTCTAGTGGGAGCCGCTTTCATACGTACGGAGTGACGGACAGACGGACGGAAATTGCGAAGTTAATAGGCGCTTTGGCGGCTACGTGAAAGTGCCCAAAATTCTGTAAAATCTCTTTGTTTGAAATTTTTATTAAACTAATGTAATTAATTGTCATGACTGGGGACCGTGGTAGCGCAGTGATTAAGGTGCTGTGCTACAAATCGAAGGGTCCCTGGTTCGATCCCAGCTGGTGTCATTATGACCCTGGAGTCGACTCAGCCTCTAACAGAAATGAGTACCAGGAGCATTTCCTTGGGGTAAAAGCGGTCGGTGCGTAAGGTTGACAACCTTACCACCATCCTGGACCGTCGTCATGAAATCTGGGAACCTTAAGTTCCTGGAACCCTCTGGGTCACACCAGGCCTGTAACGGGACTGCTTTACCTTTACCTTTTAGTTGTTATGACTGTTCAGCTAAGATAATTTGTAAACTGTAGCTTATGTAGGAGTTAATATTGGGGCCAGGATCGTAGCTTGTTTTAAGTCTGCCTGTGCTGGTCATGAGAAATAAACCATAATAAAAATATAATACTTCTCGGTAATATTAACATCAAGCTTTTGAAATAATACAAGGGCGCTAAATAAACAGACATAAATGAGCCACTTGCTATGAGATTTCGGAGTAAATAACTTACTTTTAAATACGGATTCTAGCAACATTCTTTAATAACACTACGTAAAATAAAATGCCAGTAACATCAGTCGCTTTTCTTGTTTCATTTTATAATAACTACAGTCTGAATGCTGTAATTTAAGATTATGTTTAAGGCTAAATTATAGAAATGTTACTTCTAATCCCAGAAATATTTTCTGCCCAATTGAGTAACCATCCTCAAGGTTTATTTCATCCTCTGCTTGCCAGTTCTGAAACGCTAATTAAAAATAAGCAACTTCCGGTTCTCGTAATGATAATCCAATCACATTAGGCTTATCACAAATATTCTTCAGTATTTGTTTTAATACAGCAGATAATTTGCACACAACAGTGCGCCGTTACATAAAACGACTGTAAAGAAGCAGGATGTATTTCTGTACCACTGAAAAAGCTGCTAGAATGTCGGAAATGAAAAACTGTATTCTCCTGAATTCCTTTTAATTTTGCAATATTCATTATGTTTGTTTTCATCATAAATGCATATCATAAAACCGGTCTTGCTCCAGACACTGGACAAATATAACCTACAACCTACTAAACTTAAAAGTGACTCCTCTTTAGAAAGTTTCTTTCTTGTTCTTTGCTTTAGTTTTCGCTACATTACCGGAAATTGTCGAACCCTCTTCCGATTCCACCCGATTAAGAAAGCAGTAGTCGTCTTTCTGCCAGCGTGGTAACGGTTCACGTGTTTATATTAATAGTGTTTTCCTGGTGAATAATAAGAAAATGGGACATTATCAAGTGTGTCAGTGTGTATTCCATCGTGTGTTGTTAGGAATGAATACTGAAAAATTATTGGAAGACATTTTAGCAAAGTTACGTCTGTGGAATTAGTGCATGTGATACATAAAGCGTCATGCTGACTGCCTAACCACAGTAATGGCGACGGTGCTGACCACGAAGGGAAGGTAAGAACGACCTTCACATGCTGAAACACGTGTATGAAAAATTCAGTTAAATCTGTGTGACGACAGCAATAGTAATGACTTCGCGATAGTATGATGGAAGGAAAGATGCATCGGATATGTATCGCTTTATTACGTTTGTTTGGGGTATTATGTTGTAAGCAAGATAAGGAATGCACTTATTGACTTTGTAACAGTGTGGTGCATTCGATTAACTATTCCGCAAAGGAAAAATAGCAAAGCGTTTTGTGCCTGTGTTTGTGTTGTTGAGTTACAAGTCACTCTCAGCTACATAAAAATACTGAGTATTGCACAAAAATGCTTTTATGGTAAATTTATGTCACCGGCAGCAATATAAATTATTCAGACCATTTTTAAATCGGATTATTTCCAACTAATTTTCAATCTTTCCACACGTTACATATATACGATGCATTGAAACGAAATGATGTCTGTTTGCTCATGGGCTCATTTTGACTTACACTTTCGCTATACAGATCTAATCACATATAAGTCGCTGCGCAGTTCCTCAACTTTCATGTTACCGTAAAACATTTTACAAGTTCAGAAGGAATTAAGTACTACTGAAGCAATAAATAATAATTCTGGAGCTTCTATCTGTATTCTTGCCTTAGTTATCCTATATGAAAAGCGATTTTTTTTCTAAACAGCTTTATATTTTTAACTGTAGCCTCTTTGGCCCTACCATATTTTTCCACATTACACCACAAACGGCACGATTTTCGCAAAAATATTCTATTGAACATGAAATATATTGTCATTTTCTCTACAAAGTTCGTCTGAAACATTTCTTATTCTGAGACGAATTCAGCGATTTGTCATAAATGTATTCGGGTCTTCATGTAAAGTAGCCGTTGTTCTAGTCAGATTTTAATAGAACGTAAATTTTCTCGACAGGTTTTAAAAAAATAATCAGTTAATACCGTACTTAAATTCCGTCTAGTGCAAGCCGAGTTATTTCATGCGGTCAGCCGGGCAGACAAGACAAAGCTAACATCACTTTTCTCAATTTTGCGAACGCGCCTTAAAACCAGACCAGTATTATACTAACTGCAGAATGGAGCACAAATCTTATCAATATATGTATTTGTATTTATGTATATATACATATATATATATATACTTATTTTTCATAAACGTAATTATAAGTTCGACTGTCTCCTGTTTCTTTCAGCTTATGGAGTTGGCAAGAAATTACTTTAATTTATCTAGCAAACGGGACCTCATAATGTGTAACAATTGTTACAGTACTCATTCCCTGTCCGAAGTTTAAATCAGTAATACATTCACATTTAAAAGTAACAAACCCAGCGATAAATAAGTGTACCACATTCGGTAACATTAAGGATTTCTTAATTTTGAAAGGCTCTTTATATTTACGTTTCTTATCATTTCCAAATTAAATGTCAGTTAATTTTCTGTACGGCTCTAACTGGCCCTTCCTTAAAATGGCAGCACATTTTTCTGTGAGGTACGAACTGAATCTTCATACACATCATTTAGACTAACGCCGTTTCGAAGGATCTAATAAAATTAAAAGGTTATTACTTAATTAAGTAATTGAATAATATCCCCTTCGAGTGCTTAATTAAAACAAAAATGTTGAAGTTCCGAAAGTAACAAGTTCAGAATAATAATAATAATAATAACTTATTAAATTACATTTCTTAAGCCTAAAGTACCTTTCGCCTTAAGATCTCCTGATATGGTCAGTAAATATGTTCATCCTTCATATAGAATGTTTCTGAAACAGGCGGCCGTATTTTGGTCACGTGTTCTATGGACCACACGGAAGAGAAAATACAAAAAACACGTGTTTTATTACGCTTGGTATCTTCATTGTGACCACATTAATACATATAATAAGTTTGAAAATTTCAGTCATGGATAAAATTGGTTCTAGGATGAGTGGATAGTCTTTGCCATTTTTAAATTCATGTTACACATTCAGACCTTTCACAGTAGACGGTCGAAGTGTACGTCTTTTACTGTTTAGTTATATGTTGCTCTACTCATATTCTGATATTTAAATGGGTCATACTGCGGAAAAAGGTACATGACGTACATCGTTACGATATTTCTTCTTTGTCCTTGTCCCTAGAACAAGTGTCCAAAATACAGCCATCTATTCCGATATTTTAAATTTGAGAGTGGGAAAGGCGGTAGGCATAAGCTGTATTATCTCTATACATTTTATCGTGTTTCTGCTGGTAGGCTGCTAGGAAGAACAGGGGGACAGACCTAAAGGATTCTATTATGTAAGACGTATTCCGTCTAGGAATTAGTTCACATGGAATCCGTACCTCTGTGCGGAATCCAGACCTATGTTATTGTTCATTGAGGCAACTTCTCCCCAATTCCATTTCTATGCATTAAGGTCTGGCATCCAGTTGGCTGGTCCCTAATAAAAGCAGCTGTAGGTTGTTGTGTTTATATTTTGCAGATATGATTTGGAACTTCGATTCGAGTTTTCCATATTAAAATCCACATATTTGTTCCAACATTTTAACCACAATCGCATTAGTATCTCCCTGTTGATTTATTCTCGGCTTTTTGTAGTGGGAGGAGGCATCTCTGCCCGATTGGAGACAGGAACGATTTGCTAAATGGATTATCGTGAGCTTGCATTTGACTGTAATGAATTGTACCAGCAACTAGCGCACTCTGCACTGATTTTTCCCCCTGACGTCAAAAGCTACAAGACAATTGACATTCGATTGACGTGAACAGTGACTTTATTTTATGTTGTTGTTGAAAGCAATGACGTTAAACCCGAAAACAGATCATTTAGATACCTCGTCTTCTATAAATCTCTGATATCATGAAATTGTCATGTTGTTTGAAGCGTATTGTTGTTTTATTTTACATCCCGGTTTTGTATGGAACATGATGATACATTTTGTGTTTCTCAAAAATGGTGAACGAAGAATGACAATACAATTGAAAATGTTTATTTTTATCACAGAGTTGCAAGAAATATGAAGGTCGCTGTTGAGTTACGCATTTTTTGCTTCATATTCGGTGGGGTTTAAAATCGATTCTACTCTTAAATTCCGCCATCTAAATTAGGACCTGTCATGGCAGCGTTCTTTCCCTTATTCTAACGTTTCGAGGCAGGATACAGAGGCTTCATACCGTATCGTTAAAAAAAATGTATCTTTCACTATCATCCTCCTTTTAGACACTGTAATATGGAAGTGTGACATCGTGTACTAATATTACACTTCTATGCGTTCAAAGATAAGGAAGAAAAGGTGGCAAAATATGCAAAACATTCTCGGTGTATTCATGAGGTGGATGTGTACATTTTGGCAGCAGCTGATTTTGTGCTTCTTGATTACAAGATCGAAGGATTCGGTGAAACTCTCAACAAACTAATGTGTTTACATATTCAGAATTTTGGGCCGACAAGAAAGAGGCAAAAAGGTGTTTATTGGTAATCAATTGTAATGGATTTGTAAAAGAAAAACGAACAGTCCTGTCTTAAGCCTTCACGTAAGCAATTACGTAAGACACCTAATGATAATACTTCTCTGATAACTTATTTTTCAATCCTTCATTAATACAAAATAATTCAATGAATTTTATAGTTTATTTCCGTACACCGCTCAACACTCGAACTGTAACTACACCGTAACACAGTAGGGAATAAAAGCAATACTGCGAAATGTAAGACAGCTTCACAGACTATTTGTTACTGTGCGCACGCGCGATTTAGGCACATTCAATTTCACTTCGTTCTGAGTTGTTATTTATTCTGGGATCAGTAAGTTGGTTTAGCTTTCATATAAAAATTGTCTCGTTCTTATATCCGTGTCACAGGTCTTCTTTTGATTGCAACAGATTTTTTAAATTTTTTTAAAATTCGGACTTACTTCATCATTCCAGATTTAACTTGAATCTTCTTCTGATGCGAGATTATAAGGAAGTTAGTCGTATTAGAAACAAGTACTTTACTGATAACAGGGCTCGCTAGGAATAAACTGTTATCTTTATTGTACTACATTATACTGATATTCGATTAGAGGTTATAAAGGAGTTGAGGAAAATTTTGACAAAAGATAATTTAATAACGTAGAAAATGGTCAAGAAATTCAGTGCTTTATACAGGAATTTCTTTACAGTGTTTGCAGTGGTCTGCTAATTGACCTTATCTTGGATCGGATGAATCCTGTCCACCGCTTCTTTTCATATTTTTATAAGATCAGCTGAAGTACTCTCATCTCTTATCAGTATAAGCGTCCCATACTATCAGATTTTGCAGCAAAGGCTATATGTCCATGCTGCAGGTCATGCTTATCTCAAAGTGTTTGAATAGATGACACTAACCATAATTATTTTTACCTTAAGCTGCACTAACAAATTGAATAAGTTGCCAAATTTCATTATTAGATTTTCTTTGAAATTTTCTGCTTTTGGAAAGACTTAAAAGACAAGGAAATTTTGTCATTTATTCTCTTACCTTTCCATTTCACAAATTATGGTGCTTGACATAAGAGTGCTAAGTATGGAAAAAGAGCTGTGAATATCGTATGGTCTCGAGTTTTTTATTGATTGATTGATTAATTAATGCATTGAATAATTTATTGATTAATGGACTCAATTATATATATACTTATTTATTTATTGAAGAACAAAAATTTCCTTAAATATAACAAAGAATTATTGTGTATTACACATACAGTCGAAAACAACTGTATTTCACCTAGTAGTACAGTAGGTTTACAGCTACATGTTTCGGCCCTATATGTTGGCCATCTTCAGGTTGTGATTTAACTTACAGAGCAGCTATAAAAGATGTGTGGGGTATAGGTGCTCTGTAAGTTGAATCACAACCTGAAGATGAGCAACATATAGGGCCGAAACATGTATTTGTAAACCTACTTTACTACTAAGTGAAATACAGTTGTGTTCGACTGTATGTGCAATACACAATAATTCTTTGTTATCGAACCAACACAACGGGGATGACGCACCTCAAAATTCCCTGAGTACTATTTTCTGTGGGATCTTATTCAGAGGCATTCGGACGCAGATCTTAGTGTCTCCTGAATCTTAGTCTCTCGTTCATGATTATGACATTCATACTTAAGGAAGACAACAGGCAGATAAACTGTTTTGTACTGGAGGCCAGTTGTGTTGGATATAAAGCTTTCTTCTCTCTCATTCTTCCACGTCTCTTCAGCTGTTCTCGAGAGATTGCATTTTTCGAGGACTTTATATCTCTTTTGTTTTCTGATGAAGAATACAAATGAAATTAGAAACTGAGGAGTCTTCCAACACGTTCTTCACCCCGGAGATCCCGCGCATCGCTTGGGAAATAATATGGTTCGTGTGATAAATGTTTGTTCTCTAATTGACTCGAATGTCTGTCAGTCACCTTCATCCGCCTTTTTTTGGACTTATTTGTGCTGTGTTCCTACAGGACAGGTTGTTCCCATAAGGGCTTCAAGAAACACGGCCAAAGAAAACTGAATGGAATTTGTGGAGGAAAACTGATCTTAGCTCGGAAACAGTTTTACAAAGTACATTGGCTGGTCTTCACCGTCACCTACCTTCTTTAATGACTTAAAATACTTTTTCAAGAATGGTCCACTGACCAACTCTGTAATGTTGTAGGTAAGTTAATTGGCTCATTATTTTGCAGCAAACCCTACTGCATTTCTTCGAAGCCAATCGGAATACATATCGTAATACTAATTTGTACGTCAGCACAACTGTTTTTATTACACAAGGTAATATGTAGGCTACATGTTTCAACTAGTAAATAGTCATCTTCAGGCCTAATCTTTACAGGTTAAGTCACAGGATGTTGTGCACACGTTGGGATCCCAGTGTGTTTACATCAGTGAAATATGTAAGCTTAAACATGTAGCCTACATATTACCTTGTGTAATAAAAACAGTTGTGCTGACGTACAAATTAGTATTACAATACGTATCCAAGCACTTCGTGATGTCTTCATTCAAACTCGGAATACGTCCGAACCAAAAGTGCAAAGCTGTGCTTAAATCCTGTCTATCCCAAGATTTACTAGTGCTACGTAAGACTGCCGGCACAGTACAATGATAGGCATTACTTAAATTACTTAGATCTGTCATGCACCGCAACTTACAATTTCGACAGTTGTGGTGCGCTTTTTATCCGCACAAGCCAGCAGTCGTATGCTACACCTTTCTCGAATGTGGGATGGAAGAAAGGTAGTGTGTTTTGGGCTGATTGTATTAATTTAAGGGTCATTCTGGGAAAGAGTGTGTTGGGAGAGAAGTAGCGAAGCGTGTGATGTATGGTGCAGGACACCGATAGAGGTTCAGTGTAGCGTTTAATGTGGATATCTCCTACAAATCCCACAAAATAATAGACTTTCTTTCGCACTGTAGCAGGTACTATTCTGCAAACAGGAAAGTTTAGGTTTTATTCGTACTCTTGCATGGTACCCAAACACTCTTCCCAATTTTCGGCATTTCTTCATAAATATCCCAAAAGAATCTACTATTACCTACAGTACGTTATTTGTTAGTTTATATAATCTGCGAAAGAAAGCTATTTAAAAAAAATATTTTTTCATGAAGCAATGTAGAAAGTAGTTAAGAGAAGGGACATTACGCCTGCTCAGCTATGATGGCAGTTGATAAAGATTGTTGAATTGTCCTCTGCGAAGTGACTTAAACAAGAGAGGCAATGTATACATAACGTTACACTGAGGTATTTTCGTGCAACCATTGATGCAGTGGAAAAGCAATAAGTATTACATTGTGGGTATGTGTTTGTAGCCTTAGGTATCCAGCTTGTAATGCGCGTGCGCCATATTATCTGTGGCCTGTCTGGCTGTGCAGTATTTTTCCGCATTTTCTCATAAACAGGACGATTTACGAAAAAAAAAAGTAATTGAATATAAAATGTGTGTTTTCATTTTCTCTACAACTTTTTTTCTCAAACATTTCTCATTCTAAGAAGAATTGAGAGCCATATGATAAAAAGTGTATATTGTCTTGATACAACATGCCCGTTATTTTTGTTAGGTTTTAATGAAACTTGAATTTTCTCGACAGGTTTTTTGAAAAATAGTGAAATATGAAATTTCATCAAATCCTTCAAGTGGGAGCCGAGGTGTTCTATTGCGACAGACAGACAGACAGACAGACAGACAGACAGACAGACAGACGCCCGGACGAATAGAGAGACATGACGAAGCTAATATTCGTTTTTCGCAAATTTGCGAACGCGCCTAAAAACAGCGAGCTTCAATCGAAATGCCACCACTTCATTTAGGCCACGTATAAAAAAATGCACTCCATATGTAACAAACATTTCCCCATAATTCTGATTTTGGTACTTTTGTTACTTAACGCTGTAATCGACCTCCTTTTATTTCTTCATTTTTCAGTGTTTATTCGGTAAGCTGCACATTCATCACCTCATGCTGCAGCCTTGCAAATGATGAGGTATGTGAAGCTGATAATGAATGGGTAGGGGGCAGGTGGGCGTAAATAATCCACAATCTGTTAATGTTGCACTAGTGCTTTACTGGGATTTGAACTCGCAACCCTCATTTGCATGTTATACAGCGGCATTGCATGAATGCGCAGGAGTGTTATTTAAAGTAAGTCAGGCATAAGGATCCACAGGAGAATGACAAAGAGATATGGGCGCGGTATAACCGATATATTCCCTAAGCCATCTCGGTTCTGTATGACATATGGCGAACGCGGAAGGCTTGTGACAAAAATGTACGAATTTAAAATATTGCTGTTCAGACGCATACAAGCCTATTTAAGGAAGAAGAAAAATACTACCGTTGTTTTATCCATGTTGGATGTAGTAGGCCTGCGTTTTGTTATATCTCATAGGATTTTATCTGCCAATAAATTGACGTAACTTTGTTCCTATGTCGGAAAATTTCAAGGCTGTAACTTAGCTTGATAAATAGGCGTACAGTAAGCGCTACAGAGCCCGGCAAGTTTCTAATTTTATTAAAGTATCCTTACGAGACAAAATGATTTGCTGATCAATTACAAAGATAACAACAAATATAATAAGCCAGGAAATAAACGTGTTTTATATGAGCACATGCTTAATTCTGTGGAAGAAAGAACAGAAGAAAGCAAAAGAAGAAAATGCATAGAACATTGAATTTTTTATTGTGGTTTCGAAATTTTGAAAGGGAGATGTAAATGGACTAAACAACTATTGAGCCCGATGTAAAGGGAAATCAGGGAAAATGATAACCAAAACCAAAAATAGTTACACGTGAGTATACGAGTATTGCAGTTCATGTAGCGTATACAAAAAGGCGAAGGAATTTGAAGGGAAGTGAACGAAGAGTTTTGGACCAATGAAGTCTGAATTTTTGAATGGAATATGAAACAGAGGGAATCGTATAAATTAGAATGGTGTTTGAATAAAATTTATTTGTATTCCATATATCGCGCATAGTAAAAGAACGTGGTTTTTGGCGAAGAATGAATTGGAAAGAATAGGCTGAAAATCCCCATACGTAATTTGAGGTCTTATTTCAGGATTTGCCTGGATGCAATGAGAAAATCCATGGGATACCACATTAGTGTCGAAGCCATATTTTAAGACCGGCGCATAGAATATGTCTCCAGCGTTACCGCTTGATATTGTGCTACGTGAAAGACGTTATCGCAGAACGAATGGTAGTTGATGCAGCATAACAACACATATGGCAACATGCTCATTGTACGCGAGACAAAACTCGGTAGAAATGAACACAAATAATTTTTTCTTTAAGGGTTAATTATGATTGAAGATTTTTCGATATTGACAAACCATCAAGCACTATTTTATGGCTCTCCCTGTAAGTCTTCAAGGGCTTTTTGATTAAAACAGCAATGATGTTCTTGTTGTTGGGGGGTCAAAGGGGCAGTATGTGGTCTCAGGAGACCATACCCTGCTGGTGTCCCTGTGTCATTAAAACCTGATAAATGCCACTTACTCCTGCCAAGTCCTATGCATGCATGTCCCCGCCATGGCCTTTGGAAACGCCTGAAAATTTGACAAGCTAAAAATTCTCGACAAAGGAATGAAAGGCCGATAATACGAAGACAACCTTCTCGAGTTACATGGATAAGAAAGGACACGATTTATGTGAGGACTTGGAACATTATGACAATGCTGAAAGCAGGAAAAATGAATGAAATAGCCGATGAAATGTTAAAAACACAATTGCAAATAATAGTTTTACAAGAACTAAGATGGAAGGGAGTCGGGAAAATTAATAAAACTAAACATATACTCTACTATAGCTGTAACCTGGAAAAAACTAGCCAGCTAGGAACTGGATCCATGATTCAAAATGAAATTAAGAAGAGCATACTAAGTTTTGAACCATATAATGAAAGACTATGCAAATTACGAATTAAAGGAAGATTTAATAACTTATCTATTATAAGTGCACGTGCTGCTACTGAAGAGAAAACTGATGAAGAAAAAGAAAAGTTCTATGAAGATTTACAAACAATCCATAACAAAATCCCCAAACATGACATAGTTATAATTTTGGGAGATATGGACGCCAAAATTGGAAAGGAAGATGTATACCAAAACGTTGCAGGTAAACATACACTCCATGAAATCACAAATAGGAATGTTGAGTGGGTCTGTGAGTATGCAATTGCAAACAACATGAAGATAATAAGTATTTACTACCAACATAAAAGAATACATAAAGGAACATGGATATCACCAGATGGCAACACGCTGAATCAAATTGACCATGTAATTATAGATGCAAATGAAAAAGGAGTGGTAGAGGATGTTAGAACAATGCGAGGATTGAATTGCGACTCTAACCATTTTTAATGAAAACTATATTAAAGCAGAAATTGATCGGAACGCAAATGAAAACAATTCAGCAAACAAAATGGAATCAAAATAATTTACAGGATCCGGCAATGCTAAAACAATAAAGAAAATATCTTCATATCAGACTAATAGGAAAAGAAGTTCAACAGGATATCGAAGGAGAATGGACACAAATTAAAGAGGCAATAATAGAATCAGCTAACGAAGTTATCCAAACACAAGCCACTTCTAATGGGAACGAATGGTGGGACAAGCCGTATAAGTTAATAATGTCACAAAAGAATGAAGCCAGAAAGAAATATTTACAAGTTAAAAATATAGCTACTCGCGAAATATATGAAATGAAAACAACTGAAGCTAACAGAATATGTAGAGAAAAAAAGATAATCTGGACAAACAACAAAATTAGGCAAATAGAAGAAGCAAGTAACAAAAGTGATTCAAAAAAATTTGTTAAAGAAGTTAAATTTGTCAATAAACAAAAATCGGTGTGACCAATATCTTGTAAAGAAAAAAGTGGTACGATATTGTTAGAGCATGGGGACATTCTACGAAGGTGGAGACAATATTTCTGTGACTTACAAACCATCAGGTCCGGAACTGAGGAGTTAATCTCCGAAAACGTGAATTTTAAGTAATTCTGTGAAGTAAATCAAGTAATAGAGAAGCTTAAAGTACATTAGGCTGCAAGATCGGACAATATACCAGCAGAGCTAATAACACAAGGTGGGATAGAGTTAAAAACTAGGATACAGAAATTAATTATGAAGATATGGGATGAGGAGGCTCTACCAACAGAATGGACCGAAGGAATAATCTGTCCCATATATAAGAAAGGGGACAGGATGATATGCAGTAACTACAGACCAATTACTCTCCTGAATGTGCTATATAAAATTTTCTCAATTCTAATAAACAATAAAGTAACTAAAATAGTAGAGAGCAAATTAGAAGATTGCCAAATGGGATTTCGACCGAACCGATCCACAATCGACAACATATTTATGGTGAGACAAATTATTGAAAAATGTCATGAATTCAACATGGAGTTGCACAATATCTTCATTGATTACACACATACATTTGACTCAGTTTTTAGAGATAAAATAATAGAATGCCTAAATAAATATGAAGTACCAAGTAAATTAATTAAACTAATAGCAAGGACATTACAAGATTCAAAAGCTAGAGTCAAAGTAAAGCAAAACTACACAGAAAAGTTTGAAATAACAACAGGAGTGAAGCAAGGCGACCCATTATCAGCAACTCTATTTAGTATAGTTATTTAAGATATTTTAAAGCAGCTAGAACTGAGAGGTAACATATCAACACGTTTAAAATAACGCTCAGCGTATGCCGATGATATATTAATCACTGCCCGAACTGAACAAACAATGATAGACACTGTTAAAAAATTGAAAAACATTTCATTACAATTTGGTCTAATAGTAAATGAGAACGAAACGAAGTACATGAAGTGTACAAGGAAAGAAACCCAACTAAATAAACTAATTGTGGACAACAAGCATATTGATCAGGTTAGATCATTCAGCTACCTTGGTACTATTGTGAATGGGAATAACACTCT
>Ga0123357_10007343_pt1 | contig 13610 bp, 7 predicted proteins | sample TergutEmb28metaG_FD_89873 | JGI IMG/M metagenome (GOLD analysis project Ga0123357, IMG submission 89873) | Embiratermes neotenicus P4 segment gut microbial communities from Petit-Saut dam, French Guiana - Emb289 P4 | ecosystem: Host-associated > Arthropoda: Insects > Digestive system > Gut ... | reverse complement strand
CACACATCGAAACAAGAACACACAACCAATGTGGTGATATAATAGAAAAGTCGCAGGCTCCTGATGATGGATGTATTAATGTCCGAAACATGTTGAACATAGAAGAAGCGAAATAAAACTTAATAAATTGTGACATAAAGTTGGTCTCTTATTCCTCAACTATCTAAACTTTTGTTCGGGAAATGACTGGTTTTAACGCGTCTGTTCACAGGCTGTACTGAAACAGATTTTCCATGGCTTTCTTCTGTATGTGCATAGATTATGTAGACGACTACCACTTCCACTCTAACCGTTACATACTTACAATAATGCACTAGTATCTTATTAAAATGTTATATTGTTTTGTCAATTTACGGTGTTATAAAGAAATCCGAAGAAAAGGAAAACATCTGCTTGTGTCAAAGATCCTACATAAACTTGTGCTTCTTTAAGTAACATAATGAATAGCTAAACCATATTATTGGTCGTTATTGGTGAATAACAAACTAGTCTATATTTTTGGGAGATAATGGTTTCTTGAAACGTTACGTTTTTTTTTATCCTGAAATCTCGGAGACGCAGCTGTGGCAAAGTGCTTCACTAGCCATTCGTTCAAACGGCAGGACACAAACAACTAGTCTTCTCCTTTTCTGTTCTGCCCCTGTGTTCGGATGCCGAAGATGGATATGCAAAGTCAATCGGTCTCATCATTGTCTTGTCACGAATGGCATATCGGTGTTGTTGCTCTGAATAATTAACGGTGAATTCGACCCGCGCAATAAACACTCGTCACAGTGTTGCTAGGAACTGCACGATATTAAGGGAGGTGAAAGGCTTATTAAATGTATATATATATATACGTCATTCTTGGGGATGATATCTGGCAAATTAAATTCGATCGACTGCACAGAGGTAATTGCCTTAGAATATGTATTAATAGAGGAATCTTATTTGCATCACTTTGAAGGAACACATTGTGCTCAGCGTTATATATCACAATTCTAACGTAACCTTTTGGCGCCGGAATTATTTTTTTAATTTTAGCACACCCTCTATATAAAATGTGAATAATACAGGAACCAAATAAGTTCGATTTATGAAACAAGCTGCATTTTGAAGAGGAAAAAACGGAGAGTATGTACCATGTTTAAAATATTCAGTACCTATATGTGTTGAATAAATATATAAAATGTAACGTTTAGAGGATAGTGGTGCGGTACGACCACTGTAGTCGTCGTTAGGCGTCCGGACTGTATTCATGTATAAGAAATGATGAAGTTCAATAGATGTTTGGAAGAAAACACGAATATTGTACTATATATATAATGATAATTGCACACACAATTGTCAGCTTTTTAATTCCCGAAGTTTTATTCGTTATCTATTTTGTATAAAGAAAACTTGTTGCAGTGTCTTTTGCTTGTATCAGTTTACATTCTGGTGAGGATGTATACTTGTGTCTTCTTGCATATTTTCTCTGATATGTTAATCTGCCGATGATGGCTGAAATAAGTCGCAACGTATAGGAAAATTAATATGTAGTAATAAGGTACCTAAATTGCTTAGCAGCGCATTTTTTTGACTTATATAAGTGATTGTGTAATGCATGGAAAATCTAACATTTTAATATTACGTCTTAGGAATTTATTACTACACAAGTTGAAGTTTGTATAATTCAGTTAGTAATTTTCAAAATTGGTAGAAAGACAAGATAGGCAAAATTATTCCTGAGTTTCACGGCGTAGATATGTAGGCTTATGCCTAGATCTGCAGTTATTCTTAACTTTAGCACTAGCTGAAGATGACTGGTCAGATTAACGCAACGGCCGCTTTATCCCCGGAGAAATTGCCACACTTACCCAGTAGGTAGGAAGCTGCTTGGTTTGCATAGTCAGTGTAAAGTTTGTGGAAAAGAGAAAAAATTCTTGGTCTTGCCAAGAATTGAACACAGAATGCTTAGTAGTGTAGCCAGCTCATAGTTCCTATATCGACTTGAGCTATACTTGCTCCCGTCTGCATATATTATCAATTTAAAACTGTAATAAGATATATGCATACAGACAATTTAAGACCTCAAATCAAATAAATCATTCATAAATTCATAAACATAGGCCGACGTGTCAAAATTCTTTCATCATTTATAGCAATTTATCAAAGCAATGTATGCGGTATATAAAGCAGAAAAGCACGGAAGTTTTCCTTTGTTCTCACAGCGAACCTCATGGCGGTGCGAGTCCATTACTCTGCTACCTTTCACACCATTCATCCATTATACCAGAAATGGCTCAGTCGACAACCAAACCGACACTCAATCCTTCATTCAGGTAAGACATCTAGGAAGAATCACTTTCCTGCTCCCTCACAGATAAGATGACTTTCTAACCTAAGAGACTATATTATGACTCTTCACACTATTAATTAATGCTGTAGACGGGAGATACGATTAGAATAATCTTCAATGTTGAGTTAGTCATGGTCTAGTTCAGTGATTCCCAACCTGGGGTACGAACCAGGACATTTAGAGGTACGCGAAAAAATTTAATAATGGCGGAAAATGGCGAAGACAAGATACTAGCTAAAAGTTGTGACATTAATTGAAGATTATTAAAAGTGGCGGAGAGGATTTTCTTCGTTATTTAACCTCGAGAAAAGCCCCGTTCCCTCGCTTTGTTATTTTGGCGATTGGTGGGGAGTCCCTCCCTAAACAATGTGTTGCGAACACACCACTACAGCACACATGTTCGGCGGCTCTTCATTTACATTTACAACATATAAATTTGAAATAACAGCAACTATATTAATTACAAACATTTTACTTATATGAAGGGTACAATTTGTGAAAATAGGCTGCCAAGGGGTACGCCAGTGAGAAAAGGTTAGAAACTACTGGTCTAGTTGAAAGAAACACGAATTTAGCAGAGGCGCATTGATACGCTACCTACTCAAAAACCATAACCTTCTTAGCCACAAATTTTGTTTGAATTATCAGTTCTAAAATACTAGAACTAATTATTATTTCTTTATTCTTACGAATAGACAATACGTGGCAGGTATCCTGTACTCTATCAGTATGACACCGTATAGTGACTGCGTATAAATGAAACGGTTGCGAAGCAAAGAATCAACAGCGATTGTATATAGTTTTGTACTTAAACGAGCTGTGGTCGCGCTAACTGTAAGACCAGCTTTTTGGAGAAACGGACAGGGAATGGAATAAGTTTATACGAAAAAGTTTTAAATGGAAACGCATGTGCAAAGTCAGGAGTTTATCTGTTTTCAACTGCCTGAAATATTTTCGGAACACATTCCGATTTAAACTAGATTATACCTGTTATAAAAAAACAAACCTCTCATTCAATTCCTTGTCCCTTATGATGAGTATCGTATGTCGCATTATTCAGTGGAAGGTCCCGGGTGTTCCACACGACAGCGTCTGTAGTGGCTCGGGTTATCGTGGCCCTCCTTAACGTGACCAGAACACGCCTGACTAGCACCTAAAATAGCATTATAGTCCATTCTTTCCCAACAGTCTCCAATTCATTATGCACAGTCACAATAAAATTCTGTGCTATATAAAATATACATTGAATGTCGTTAATTAACTCAAGATTTAATAACGTTTTGTTGTCTTCAGTATTACGTAGCCGGTATAGAGAATCGCTGTGGGCTGGACGGTTCGGGGGTCAAATCTGGGTGGGGACCAGATTTCCCGCACCAGACCAGACCGGCACTGGGGCTCTTCCATCGTCCTGTGCAATGGACACCTACTCTGTTTTCGGGAGATAAATTTGCCGGGGCGTCGTGTCGACCACCACCCCTGTGTAGCGCCGAAGTTAAAGAAACAGTAAAGTTGTTCTTATACTTCCCCTCTGGACCTTTGTTTTTTGTTCTCGAGAGAAGTTTGCCTTTTTACTTTTCACGTTAATGCCCCCTTAACCAGTCATTCTCTGTATGAGAACTGTTCATTCAGCGCTCACAAACTATGAACGAACGGTATTATAATCGGCAGCCTAAGAATTAAGTCTGTAAGCAACTTAAGTAACTGAGTGGCATGGTGGCGTTACTTCTAGTATGGACAGCAGTTTGTTAGAATTGTGTATATAATAACGAGAATTCACAATATCCACAAAGTACAAGTATGATATCCCTTTGTTGGTGCTAATTTTTAACTCCGAGATCTAAAAAATTAATTTTGACCATATTGAAATGCTTTTGGAGGCTGTCTCAAGTTGGTGATTTTTCATTTCCTGTAATAAATAATGCTAACATGGCGGACGCAAGGACGTGTCAGTTGGGAGTGGGATTTGCAGTATTTCTTAAAAGCCATAATTATGTTAAGCAATAGTAAATGTTGTAAATCTGTAATCATAATAATCGCAAATGGCCGTAATAGTCATGCTGAGGGACGTTGAACTTAATATTGCTGAAATATTGGTGGAAATTGAAAGGAACACCTAGGCGACATTAGGCTGCCTAAGTGCAAAGAAATTTTATGGAAATATATTTTATTCTGCTACTGATTTCAACTTTGAAGGTGTTATAATTACACAGCAGTTAATTACTTACAGCACAAACAGTATCCTACTGCTGTAGCTAAAGAAGCGAAAACTCTCTGGCGCTTGGAATAGACCAACCCGTTGAACCCAGTTTCTTATACACACGACGTCAAAACAAGGTCTCCAACATCACCTTCTCCTGGTTCAAAATGATATTAGAAATACAGAACGAGACGCAGTTTAATGGATTGTTCCAGTGGGAGAATAAAGGAAGGGTAAATTCCGAAGTCAAGAAGTAAGATGACAAGATCGGAACAATTACAGAAGAGGGGGGAAAGAAGCTACACTGGGAAATCCCCATGTCTCGCGCTCTTGTTTACGCCGAAAATAATATAGGCATACACAGCATAAGTTGATTATTAACTTTTAAGAAAAATAGGGCAGTAATCGGGCATACACTTGCACACAGGTATAATAATTCTAACGTGTGTATAATGAAGTACATTGTAAGTTGCCGGTGTGCGTGTCAAGATGTGCAAGTATAGCACAAGGCGTTTTTAACTTCGGCACTAGATGGCCCATTGATTAGATTCACGCCCTGACCGTTTTACCATCAGGAAAAAATCCCTCATATTCATTTAATAGGAGGCTGGATGGACCCCAGTTACGGTCTGGACGTTTTGGACAGGGGGGGTCTCTTGCTACTAACAGCCAGCAATGTGGTCACCATACTGTATTCGCTGTCAAGGCTCCCTCTGGCTGCTACAGCTGTTCTTATCCAATGAATCTGTTGTGCTTAATGATATGCCACTCCCTATACGAAAGACTCGCTCTGTACATCACTGAAGATGTTTTCTTCTCTTTGGTCTGCTCGTTCTTCAGTGTGGCAGAGTCCTGTGTACTGCATGATATGCAGGTGAAGTATTGTTATAGGCCTTGACGTGTATTTTCCGGGTAATTTAGTTTGTGATGTTACAGGCGGGATTAAACTAGTACACTTCGTGATCAATAACGAAGTCATTACATCAGTGGTGGAGAACTGATGCAGAAATCTGGATTACAACATCGTTGTGTGTGTACGTGCATGATGGTCATTTTCCACTGGCCCTGTACTCGTGAAACACAGTTGGGGTCACTACTTTCAGCTTCACATCTATCTGAACGAAATAGCTTAATGGCTAAACGTAAGAAAATCGAATTCCCAGGAAGTCCGATTTTTTATAGCTTAAGATGCATAACTGTTCTACGAGCAGGTTGTAAAAAGAGCATTGACAACTCATTTCCTTTCATCAGATCATTACAAATAATAAATTTTGGGATCAAACATTACCTTAAAGCCTAATCTAAGTTTAATGAAGAAGAGTACGCGAAATTCACATTAGACCTAAGTGCAGAACGTTGTCGATCATTTGTTTGTTTCAGTGATGTAAAATAAGTAAATATTGTCTTCAAGACACGCTTGCATTAATTTTTAAATTCGGCCTTTGGAAAGGTTGAGACAACATCGAAATATCACGAAGTTAAGCCCCCAAATCCGCAGTTGCACCTCCAATCTGTTTTCGTCTCCTATTATAAAAGTGTAACATTTACACATATAATCAATTATTAAATTTATAATTGTGTAATTTTCTAATCTTATCTTTGTAGACTGTGAGGTGTTGCGCCCTTACCGAATTCAATCTGCTTTCATATCTGTGCTCATTCTGGAGATTTAAGTGTACTTATGCCACGTGTAATGGGGCTTATTTGTTTATGGAATTATAAAATAAGGAAACAAAACAAAGTTTATATTACAAAGTACAGGGTGTAGCTGAATAATATTTACAAAATATTGGGAGTTGTAAAAGTTAAGGAGAGAAATTTTAAAAACGAACATTTAGCCTGACACGTCTACAACATTTCGAAATCGGCTTCGATGAAGCGGCTGGAGAGAAAGGCATGCTGCCAGCCCTTCCTTAGGCGCGTTGTCACACTTGCGAAGAGCGACTATTAAATTCGTCATGTCCGTCTGTCCTTTCGCATGGAACAACTCGGCTTCCAGTAGAGAGATTCTTATTAAATTATATTTAAGTATTTTTAAAAAACCTGTCGTCTAAATCAAAGATTATTTTATAGCTAAAAGAATAACGGATGATTTACTTGAATACCTGTGTAATTTATGATGGTGTCTCGTTGAATCCCGCTTAAAACGAGAAATCTTTCGGACAAATGTATACAGAAACTCAAAACACACATTTCATGTTCATTAACTTTTTCCCGAAATTCGTGCCGTTTGTAAGATAATGTAAGAAAACATAGTAGAGCCGGACAGACCACAGATGACTATGTAATACGGCGCATGAGCCTTGCCTGAATGATAACTAAGTCTACAAGCACGTAATCAAAAGTGTAATATTCCTTTTCCACAGTAACAATGGTTAGGGCAATGAGCCTAATTACTAAGTTACACGTACTTTTATTTCTTATTTAGTTTCCATAAATGTTTATTAGTTGTAGACTGTGTGTATTATTTTAGTAGTATTATTTTCTATTAGTTTTCTCCACTGGTGACCACTGACTTCATTGCAGTCATTGCGACAAAGGGCCATGTTCTTACGAACCCTCTCGTGGTTTCCTGAACTATTCTGAACATTTTCACACCCTGCTACAATTATAGCTGCCATATGTTCCTCTGTTAGCATATGGTGTTAGAAAAGTGACTCATGACTTGGCCAAGAAATTAGAAAGACCGACACCGATTTCGGTAGAAGGGAGACGTTCCTGACCACAATTTACTGATCTGAAATTACCAGCCCTACACCGGCCCACAACTCCTGAAAGTTCGTAAACAGTATTCAGTTACACTGCTTATGAAACGTAGTAGGAGGTAAATATTTTAATTGTTGTAGACTACTTGTTATGCAGTAGAAGCAATTTCGTTTCTAAGTATCCATAGTGACTATTCCCACTTAAAGTACACCGAAACTACTTACACTGTAATTTGTTCCTTTTTGGGTAATTCCCCGGCGTCTGAGTTCTAATTGCCGACGTTTCGGAACTCACTATCGGTTCCATCTTCTTAGGCAGGTGAATGAAGTATGTCAGTGGCAGGATTGTGCGTGGTATTTATACCTGGTTGGGTTGGAGCGGGGAAGTGGCCCGCTCCAACCCAACCAGGTATAAATACCACGCACAATCCTGCCACTGACATACTTCATTCACCTGCCTAAGAAGATGGAACCGATAGTGAGTTCCGAAACGTCGGAAATTAGAACTCAGACGCCGGGGAATTACCCAAAAAGGAACAAATTACATTTAGAACACGGCGAAAGCTTAAAAACAAGTACTTACACTGTGTTTTGAGACTAAAAGGGGATAACGTTACAGAGGGCACAGGGTAACCTTGAAGAACTACGTTCTGAGGATGTGGGCAGGATTTAGTTGGATCAGGATAGAATCCAGTGGAGAGATATTATAAACAAGTTAATGAATTTGGGGCTCCTAAAAGACGAGAATTGTTTGGACGAGGTTAACAGCTGTTAAGTTACAGTGAAGTCTCTGCCGCACGAATTAGGCAATTTCAGTCCAGTTTAACGTTAATCCTTGCGCATTAATTTATATTAATTTAATATGAATACACATAAAATATTCATTCACTTAGGAGCAATAAGCGACTAAACTTCTACAGCTGAAATTACGGAAAGCAGCGTAAACAGTTGGTAGCGCTTCTATGGGCACAGTGGTTACATGTGCTGAGGTCTATGTCAATAACAAAATAAACCTACTACCGTGCACCCGATGTCAATCCTCACTTCATATCCAAATCCCCCGGCAGAGCTTTTATCGACAATTGAAGCAATTAGAGCACTGTGACTGAGGAGGGGCCTTTCCAATTCCCCCTCCCCCTTCCCGGGTATCGATACGTTGGAATTTGTTGAGCTTCCGCGAGGTTGGACAAAAAACTGTACAATATTCTTCCTGACTGTTGATGTTCTGTGGACCGTGCATCGTGATATATTTGCGTAATAAGGACCAACAAGATGCACTTTTTTTCTCTTAATTTATTTCAATAATCATCCCCTACATGTTTCGAATTGATTCACTATTCATCATCAGGAGATATTTTACTGTATATGCAACATACATATAGTATTTATCATGCATCTAAGTTGACTAGCCGCTAGCACGATCAGAGTGGAACTGATCGTGCTAGCGGCTAGTTAACATAGATGCATGATAAATACCATATGCTGCATACACAGTAAAACACCTCCAGATTATGAATAGTTAATCACTTTCGAAACACGTAGTAGATGAATATTGAAATAAGTTAAGAGAAAAAAGTGCACCTTTTTGCTCCTTATTATGCACATTCCTCCTGACATTACAGATGAATTCCTGTCCGTCTTTATTTAGAATGAAATCCCGTGTGTTTCTATATAGGCTCTTACCAGCACGTAAAAATTATTTGCATGTCTTATCAGTTATATCTAGGTACAATATTATAACATTTGCGCTGAAGCCTTCTGGAGGAATTACATGCACCATGCCTGTGATAAAAACAAACGCGTCGAATATTTCTGTCCTCATCGTCAGGAGTTGTCATGTGCAATGATCATGATAATACGGCAAGTCCTCAAAATTTAGTTTTTCTCAATCAAGAAACAGCTAATCTCCTGAACGTATAGTGCACTCATTCGCTGTTTGAGCTTCAAATTTCGTATATTTTACCGCATGTATATCGGTGTGGGACCTTGTCCTCTACCCCAAAGGAAAAACAGGGTTAACGTACGTGTACTCGGTAAAGATCTATTTTGTACCATGCACGAATTAGCTTAATCTGTTCAAAATCTAGTGTACCAAAGGAAACTAACGAAAGTTTTACGAAAATGTCCGTACTTAAGACAAGAATTGAAAACCCGCCACCAAGGTCTGTACATTTTCAGGTGCGTTCGCATAATTGCGCAAAGCGACTAATAGCTTCATCTTGTCTGTCCGCATGGAGCAACTCGGCTGCCACTGGACGGATTTTCGTGAAATTTGATTATTTTTTAAATGTGTATTGAGAATATTCAAGTTTGACTAAACTCGGAAAAGAATAACAGGTACTTTACATGAAGCCCACCAGACATTTATGATCACATCTCGCTCAGTTCTTCGTATATTGAGAAACGTTTCCGACAAAAGTTACAGAGAAAATCAAAACACGCATTTTGTTTTCAGTAACTTGTTTTCGAATATTATGCCGTTTATGAGATAATGTGGAAAGTTTTGTAGAGCGGGGCAAGCCACGGACAATATGGTACATGCCCATTGCATGCTGGATACCAAAGGCTACAGGCACGCACTCAGAATATGTAATACTTATGGCTTTTCCACGGCAAAAATGGTTACGCGAAGAAGCCCCAATGTTGCGTTATACGTACTGTCCGTTGTCTGTCTTGTTATTTGAATTATTGTAATAAAATTTTAATTTAATATCCACGTTTAATTGCATGTTTTCACATTGATATTGTAATGTTCCTGGCTTAAAAACATTCTTTAAGTTCCACTCTGTTTAATTTTTAATTGGTTTCCTTGATAAATATATTATAGAAGCATTCAGGAGAGTGCGTTGCATTTTAAAATGCGCGTAGAAGTCCAGTACATTGTGGCGGCGTGTACTTTGAGTGGCTAATCTAATAGTGTTGGAGAGATGGTTCAGTACGGAATACTTACCGTCAGGGACGAAGTAACGTGAGGATATAAAACATGTATTACAAGAGCTTCTTGCTCTGTGCACTTCATAGAACATTATTAAAGTAGTAAAACAGAGGAGGATAGAATGAGCGGGATATTTATAGGAAAGGGTAGATGTGAAACTGATAAAACGTTTCAGTCGGAAGACCTGAAGGGTTGATACCTACAGGAGTTCTCGGTGTACATTGGAGGTGGCTGCAAAACTGGATGATATAGGTGCTGAATAAGACGTGCTTGGACTGAATGAGTGTGGTTCAGAATTGAGTCCACCGTCTGTCTCCACTGGACACGATAATTAGCAAGTGGTATCCAAAAGAAGAGAATAACTTCGCGAGAAAACACTATTTTTTTTCATTTCCATGCCCTTATCTCACTGTTTCATATAAGAAACCTACTAATGCACGCTTATACGGGGTGCTAATAAGTCCTTAGCCCGACCAGGAAGGAAATAACCTCGGAAGCATATCAGGGACCCGCGCGATTTCAACATCATCGAGACGCGAGCTGTCATCAAGTTTCGTTTTTCTTGCAAGGCAAGGTGCCGAAGGAAATTCACGCCATTCTGACAGAAACATTAGCTTGTTTCCTTCCCGGTCGGGCTAAGGACGTATCAGCACCCCTGTTTTATTACTCACACCACTTTATTAGAACTGTGTTACTCCATGTTCGTACTCTCGAAAGGCCATCCTCAGGGAGTAGGGCCGATAAATGTTCGCAGCTAGATCAACAAAATGTGTAGCAGATGTAAAATTCGGCTCATTGAGCAGCGCGTATTAAGTTACAGCGGCCGTGAGATACTCTTATATCAGTTACAAAATTCTCGTACGGGTACATTACGGTTGGTAGGCAGTAAAAACTTGAAACTTTTAGCTGTTTCATTATTTTAATTACGTGAAGACTGCACAATGATTTAATCTAATATAAGTGCCATAAGGAACGCCTTCCGTTCTTCATAAATGTTCAAATTGTTTCCTGGTTACTTGCTGCACTGGCAAGAAGGTAACTACTACATTCTTCAGTCCACTGTATACCGATGCTTATCGTTCGGATTATAATTTTCTGGGTTCTAATACTGTGCGATATGGGCTGAACTCGTCCTCTACACTCAGTGTTACGACTGAAAAATTTGTGGCCGTATGTACACAGAAGTCCGCCTTAGTTATTAACCAACTTGATGCACAAAATCTTGTTTTATAATAAGTTTATGAAATACCTCTACATGTTTCGAGCACTGTGTGCTCATCATCAGGAGGTACAAATTGTATTATAAAGCATCTGGTGTAGTCACACTCTGTAGGTGGCCGTACAGTGCACCGGACGGCCACCTACAAAGTGTAATGATACCAGATGCTTTATAATACAATTTTGACCTCCTGATGATGAGCACATCGTGCTCGAAACGTGTAGGGGCATTTAACCCTTCAAACGCCGAGTTAAATCCCATCTGCCCTTTGCTAACATTATTCGGAGCTCACCATATTCTCCACGTTAGCAGGTAAATGGTTAATAAACTTATTATAAAACAAGATTTTGTGCATCAAGTTGGTTAATTACTAAGAAGATACTGAGATGCACGGTCAGCAAAACATCAAAAAATAAATAAAAGTCTGTGTCAACTTGGACAGAATTTCTTGTACCCTGTTGAAGCGAAGATTGTGTGGCTCCAAAACACTGGAGTCGAAATATAGTAGGCTACTACACGGTGCCGAATGTCAGAACTGCATATTATGGACATTCCCTGTCATGAGAAGCTGAAAACTTGCATTTCTCATGTAAGAGAGGACAAAACATCAGCATCAACTCGGAAGATTGCAGGAATTAACACCCAGTGACTTGCACCTCCTCCATCTACACACATTTCAGACCACGCATCCAACACCCCCTCACCACCATTCCTCATGCCACGATCCCATAAATTTGCAGTGTCATCAATCACGAACATAAGTCGGCTGTAGACATGTCTTATAATGTAATTACGTACAGCCCTCAACAGTCGACGTAACGAAATTGACAAGTACCGTATAACATCTTCAGCTCAGTTAGGCTTATAAATTACGAGAGGCGTGATAACTATCTACTTATCTATCTATCCATCCATCATCTACCTATCACTCTATCCTGTCTAACTACTCACCTACCCACTTTTATGTCCATCTATTTATCTATTTATCCATCCATCATCTACCTATCTACCCAGCTTTCTACCTATCGTCTCTCTATGTACTATATCTAATCTACATATATATTTATGTGTCTACTTACCTATCTGTGTACCCATCCATCTTCTACTTATCTTTCTACATACCAACCCATTTTTCTATCTATCACCTGTGTACTCTATATAATCTCTCTATTTATCTATCTATATTTATCCATGTATCTGTCTACCGATCTATGAGTCTAATATATGTTCGTATCTGTGTTCGTATGTATGTTTGTATGACCACTTGTATTTCTGCCTGCCTGTCAGTCTGTGTTATCCTCTGTGTGTCTGTCTATCCTTCTGTACCCATGTATTTATTTACTACTCCTTCGCCCATTCAAACATTGTTTTTCTCATTGCATAACAATCTGAATTTGTGTCGTTCCTTCCTTTCTTGCATTATTTACCTATTCCTATCGTATTTCTTCCTTCATTTCTCCCTCCGCGTCCCTTCATGTTAGTCGTTATTTACGCAGATACATTTTTATGTTGATGGTTTTGTTAGCGCTTAGTAGGCCACAATTTGAACTGAATGCTCTCCCGCAGTAACTAAGTCAGCTCCTGTTATTAGCACAATTATTGTTTACTCTGCCAACCGATTGCAATTGACCAGTAGGCCTACCCGTCCTTATGTTCAGTTCTGAACTTTACGTCAGGTGGCATATATAAATACCAATGGCATTAACAGGTTCGTGTAACAACGGCGTGTAACTTGCGGCACGTGAAATGGAGCTCCAAGTAACCCAAGAACCAAGACTGGGAAGGTGTTGAGCCATCTGTCTTTTTTCGCGTGCCGAGTCCTGAGGACTCGTCTCAGCGGCCCAAGATGTGTTGCAGTGTAGCCGCAATATTGATCCCTGCTCTCGGTGGCGAAGCAATGAACACAGCCCTCCTATTCCGACACACTTCATCATCTGCTCTCCACGGTTGAGACTCGAGCCTCTCCCGACTTCATCGTAGCATTGTGCTGCATAGTCTTCCAATATCTTCATCGTAGCATAGTGCTGCATAGTCTCCCAGTATCTTCATCGTAGTATTGTGCTGCATAGTCTCCCAGTATCTTCATCGTAGCATTGTGCTGCATAGTCTCCCAATATCTTCATCGTAGCATTGTGCTGCATAGTCTCCCAATATCTTCATCGTAGCATTGTGCTGCATAGTCTCCCAGTATCTTCATCGTAGCATTGTGCTGCATAGTCTCCCAGTATCTTCAT
>Ga0123357_10007342_pt1 | contig 13610 bp, 11 predicted proteins | sample TergutEmb28metaG_FD_89873 | JGI IMG/M metagenome (GOLD analysis project Ga0123357, IMG submission 89873) | Embiratermes neotenicus P4 segment gut microbial communities from Petit-Saut dam, French Guiana - Emb289 P4 | ecosystem: Host-associated > Arthropoda: Insects > Digestive system > Gut ... | reverse complement strand
AGTTTTTTCACGGGACATTTAAATTTACGTACTATACCAGAAACGCTTTAGAGCGTTTAGAGGGGGAGGGGACTTTTAAATCCCGAGCGCTTTGGAGCGTTAGGGAGGGGAAAGGGTTAACCTTCAAAACTACAGCCTCGTCAATAAGTAGACTTAGGCCAATTTTGGCAGTGAAAGTGTTGAAGAAAATAAAGTCTGTAAAATACATGATTTAGGGTTTTCATGACCGAACATTCATTCATATCAGCTTTGGTGTTAGGATAACGTGCTGCGTGGTACATGGGAATGTTTCAGATCATGCTGCTTCCACATTCAGGGTGTCAGAAAATCCATCATAATATGAACACCAGTAATGTAGAAATTATGCATATTTTATTTCATTATTAAGTCACTATTAAAAATGCAAAGAAGAAAGGTTTTTGAGTTTTGATCCAAGGAATCATCTTGTAGTCAGTTAAACATTGCAATGTTTAAAAAAAAAATTTGGAAAAAGAGATGAGATATACACAAGCCATATTTTGTTATGATTCTAAATTACACTTAAACGATCATTATTAGGGTGCATAACCTTTTAAAGATAGGCTCAACAATACTTCAAAATTCTCCTTCACATTATACACAGATCAAAGTTGGGATAGCTTCCATCCATAAAGTCAGCTTTGCCTATGCAATCATTGTACTAAATATAAAATAATTGCCCTCTGTCCTTCTCTAAGACAACACGTAAAATGCCATTTGTTTCAGCACTTTGAAATTAACAAGTACATTTTGTGAAGTAATATACATCACTCCAGAGATATGAGTCACTGCAGTGTCAGTACATTTAAAACAACATATGAAGTTTCTTGGCTTTTACATCCCAAACATCAGAATCGATGCACGTGTCAATTATCAATCAACTAAAAATAATTTATACAATGCTGTTACTCTCCATACTTTCTGTATATGATATCCATTATTAAGCAAGCATTTAAAAGCATTCATAAGACTAATACAGCTCCATCTCCAACAGTGGCATGCCCACCCTGCTGAAAATGCTCTATGGTATGACCTTCCTACCAAATTGGTGAAACTTCTCCAGTCTTTTCAAAACACATTACGTGACGCATACAATACTCACTGTCCTATCAGAATGTTATTAAACAAGAATTCAGCATGAAAGAAACAATGTTTGACTCTGAATGAATGAAAATGAAGTATAAATTTACCTCCACCTGTAGACTTCTTGGGTGTATTACATGTATCTTGTTTCTGTAGCCACACCACACTCTACCATGGACTGCCACCATGCACCTAATGGAGTTATGGGGTTGGCCTAGGTCAACTAAATGATAACTTCCCAAGTCCCACTGACCATCAGGACCCCGGCAGAACATGGCAACAGATCCGTTTGCCAGTGCTGCCAGTACACGTCCGCTAACATGACTACAACAGACAAAGAAAACTGTCATGAATGTTCTCTTCCATGAAGCCCTTGCCTTGACAGTTACATTTACTCAGTGGAGCACCCAGCAGTTCAATCCATAGAAGTGGAACTATACTGAACACAGAGGTAAATGTGCATCACCAGCCAGGGGTGTGCAGGCCAACACATGCATTACGAAATGGTGAAAGATGTCAGCTTTCCTAGTCACAAACAGCTAGGCTGGATGCTCTGTTAAGTTCAAAACACAGGACTTGTAAAATACTTCCACTAATATCAGAATTACTAGATAAGCTGCTAGAAGCTGAAAGGACAGTGTTAGCATAAAATGCAGTTATCACAGAGACAATATGCAAATCAAGTGATCACGTTGTAGATCAACCCAAAAGAAAACTGAAAAACATGGGCGCAGATAAACAGACAAATTTAAATTCTGAATCTTGAAACAGTGAGCCTAAAACACACATTTCTTGCCAGGGGTAGACGACACTACACCAAAAAAAAGTAATCAGAAAGTGCATACTGATCCATATCAACATTAGAAGCACAATGCTAAACACACAGAACTCCTGAGCACAAATGAGGCATACGACTATGAATTTCATACAGACTTAAATTCTACATTGTGGAATATAACTGGCCTGAAAGACTATGAATTTCATACAGACTTAAATTCTACATTGTGGAATATAACTGGCCTGAAAACTAACATGTTATACTTACACAATGCTAAGTACAGAGTCCTTGAGGCGTACTGAGTGCAAACACCGACGCCACTGGGAAACACCTGAGTGGACATAGATATGTCCATTTTGGGAACCTAACCATATGGTTGGCAGCACACTGCTCTTCTCCACCTCCTCATACAGCACATCATTCTCTGCATCATACAACATGAACCATAACATTATACACAGTAACGATGCTTCCTAGGGTCCGAACATTCAAATGTTAAATTAAGCATATATAAGTCGGTTTCAAAACTTATGCCCTCTGTGATGATGCAATGTTCACTGTCAACTCTAATGAAATTAAAGCCTATGTTCTCTATGAAAGTGGGAAAATACATTATTACAAAAATTTCTTGATGAAAATAGGTTCCATTATTTGTCAAAACTGACATTTCCAGAATTTAAAAAAAAAATGCAAATTTTAAAATCCTTCCACCTTTCAGTGATAACAAGATGAGTGCAAAATGCATTATGCCTTCTTTCCTACTGCAGACTTCCAGCCTTGCAGAACTTGTGTTGTTAGTGTTTCATGAGTATATAAGGAAAAACCAACAGTAAATTGCAATTTACCTCATATGTTATCATGCTGCACTCCCTTCTGCAGTTACTTTTTATTACCATTTGCAACTGTAAATGTTACAGACTGTTACTACTGTAACTGATGTTGTTTTTGCTTAAGTACAGAACATGTCTGTGTTAAATTCATTAGACATATACCAAAGAAGAGCACCGTGTTTTCAAGCAGTATCTTGTACACAATCTGTAGAAATGTTTATAATCAATCTTCAAACAAAATTTTGTATATTTAGCTCCAGCAAATAGTTACTGCCATTAAACTGAAAACCAAATATATATTTTTCATGACCTCCAAGACATCAAATTCCACATGAAATTACCTTTACAAAAGTCATACTATTAATTGATCTATGAAGATACTTCACTGTAGGAATCTACATGGTGCCTGTACTGCTAGTGTCAATTCCACATCAAGTTATTTAACTGGTTGCAGGAAATTAGTATGAAACTTAGCTGTCCTTCAGTATCATCTTCACACCAAGCTTCATGACAGTCTTTGTCAAGTTTATGGAATGAAAGAAAAGTCATATTTTGGAACTCACAACATGCTACAATAAACAGTGTGGTTTCCTGTCACAGCCTGTTCATTGCTTCAAACCATCAGACAGTGTAGCACAAAAGTGAGGAATTAATGCAAGCTGTAAATATGTAAAAAATAATGTATCTAAAAAATCACACAAGTTTCACAGTGAGATTATTTAAAAACTTCAAAACAGCAATCTGCACAGCTCCTGTACCTAATGTGCACAATTTCAATACCTAAAGATACACACTGACAACCACATGCATTTTTGTTGCGAACAGAATGGGTAAAACATAAACCACAACAAGATTGTATATATATATACACACACCCATATGGCAGAATTAACAGACACACTATTCATTATGTTTACTGGACCGTGCATCACTGTGATAGTTGAAGAAGACCAACTTGATGTCACTTGCTATTTTATTTCACTTCTTATGTGCTCAAAATGTTTCGGACATTAATATTTCCAACATCAGGAGCTTGCGACTATTCTGTTGAATTACCACATTGGTCATATTATTCTTGGTTCTATGTGTGTTGGAGTTTTGGTGTGGTTGGGTTGGTGTGGTAACATGGATACCACTCCAACCCAACCACACCGAAACTCCAACACACATCGAACCAAGAACAATACGACCAATGTGGTAATTCAACAGAATAGTCGCAAGCTCCTGACGTTGGAAATATTAATGTCCGAAACATGTTGAGCACATAAGAAGTGAAATAAAATAGCAAGTGACATCAAGTTGGTCTTTTATTCTTCAACTCTATTCATTCTTCATAAGTGCATCTAAAAACGGTCACCATAAAAAAGAATTCCTTTGAACAAGCTAGCAGCCTATGATAACTTTCTTTGTAATTTAATCAGTATGTTAACCTTTTGGGAGCTGTGAGAGTCCATCTCGCACAACACCGGTAACTTCCCTCACCAGTCGCCGTGTTGGAGCTGCCGTCTCCATGCTGTCAAGTTCTGTAACAAAATAACACAGCTGTTAATAACAAAAGGTTCTAGCCATATTTTCAAGCAAAGGAAAGAAGTATTTAAAAATAAAACCCAGCTGAGGTGTATAATGGCGAACACACACTACTGCTTTTACTGCTATGTATTCTGAGCTCAGCAAATGATTCACAACACAACAGAAGAAGAACACTTCATTTCCTTCATTTACTTTGTTGACACACTTTTAATGTCAGTGCACATAGCAGTAACTATTAAAATGTCCTGCTAGATGTGGACAGAATAGTATTGCTGCTGCACAATGACTGACAATGCCACCCGCATCACTGTGCTTGGTCCTGTGGTGGAGAATGCTGTCATCCTTTTCCCCCATCTCTTTCTCCATTCCAACATTCCAAATGGATGAGTAGATCACTGACTGGTTTGGTTACAGATCACTTAACAGCCCTTCACTGGACCTACAATTACGAATCTTTCATGGCCTCACCTATCTCTACACCCAGGTCCCTCCCACAGCTTCCTACTGGCCTGCCCACTTTTCTGTCCAATCATCAATTGGCCAGACCTTGACTGTACGTCAATGCCATTTTGGCATCCTTCATGGACCTCCAGATCTCCAAGAATGAAACATCAGGTAAAATTCACCCAATAACACTTCATCACACCCCAGAATATCAGAATCATCAATATCGATGCTGTGAAAACCTCAACACCAATGTACCTTCACTTTGAGAGCAAGGGTTTCGTCTGCTTCTTATTCTTCTTCTTCTTCTTTTTGGTAATTTTAAATGAATTTCATAAAATTTTAGGCAGGGTGCTCCTAATTACAGAAAAACCCAGGCCCCAAGCATTCTGGATAAGAGATTGAAAGATTGCATACCTGTACTACAAACTTTGGGTTTCCTTTATATTACCAGATCTGGTATGTCCAATGGGATACAAAATTTGGACTTTCTACCATTTTTCACAATTACTATAGACTACTACTATACAAAGATTTTCACTGACCAAGTTTACTGTAACACTCCCGTGTACCTTAGTGCTTGGTGTTTTCTTGCAGCTGAACAGAACCACGTTGATCCTATGTCCAAATTTTGCTTGATCCACCTTGTATCTGTTCACTAACATGCAAACTAGAGACCTGGCTTGGTAGTGCTTGAGACACAATTGTTACACATATGCTTCAAGGCTCTGACAATGGCTTTTGATATGGTATTCTTATGGGTTACAAGATCATCAAATCTTGTAGGCTGAAAAGATGCTCTCCAAATTCACTTCAGCATCTACATGGACTCAATACTTGTAACCCTGTAAATGGCAGTAGCACACAATCCAAATGGCTCTAAAACTTTCACAGACTTGGATTGAAGCTGTTTACTCAATCTACGAAAATACAGTATTTCACTGTTAATGCTAACTTTGATATACTGAAAGACAGTTTGTCCTCAGATGCTTACAGCAAACTTCGGTATAAAATGGAACTAAGATGAAGAAAATCTGATAACAGAAGTAAAAGGAGAATTCAGGTGGATGGGGCAAATAGCAAGCGCAGCAATAATGCTGAATGCATAAAAGTCTATTTCAGAAGCCTTGAAAGGAAGAAATGACTTTGAAGACCTAGGTATGGAAGAGAGAATATTAAAATGGATCTTGAAAAACAGGAAGCGCAAGGCTCAGGGCGTTGGCCAGTGACTGGCTCTGTGAAAATGGTAACGACCTTTTGGGCTCCACATAAAATTGGGAATTTGACTAGCAGAGTGACCATTAGCTTCTCAAAACAAATTCTGCACGAGTTTGTTCACTTTTATAACTCAGTCCTACAAGCACATTACCTTTGTTTGTTGAAGTGTCACTTGTTGGGTAGCTGCTGCCTGCTGCACAACTTACAAATGTAATCTTGCCAATGGTAGGTTCCTGATCACCGAAATCCTCATCTCGTACTTCATTCTCGGCTATGTCATCTTCACCTTCAATTCCTTTTTCTTTCTCTTGTTGTTCTGTCACCTCTTTGTTATTTAATTCTACAAAGTCCATATCAGACGGTGCATAATCACTTTCTTGTGCCCCTAGAAGTATAATTTATTCACTGTGTAGACAATCTAATCTATCAGTGTATTAATTCAACAGAACATGGGGATATGTACATGTTACAAGTGGTCCATGAATAAGTGATAAATCATAGATGTTTAGTTTATGCAAGAAAGACTCTGTGTGGGAATTTGTTTACTTTATTTTACTGAAATTACTACCACCACAAACAAGAACTGAGAAACACCAAGCAGAATTGGCATAGAAACTGATGTATCTTGGCACCTGAATTCAGGATAGAACTATTGTGAGGACGGGCATGAAATATATGGCAAAGTTAAACTGTACTGGGAACAACAAAAACATATAAAAATTTTACTCATGAAGAAATTAAATGCATGAAATATGACTGTTCTCACAGCAGTGAATATTATGACTTTGGTCTTATGGGATGTGTCACAACATAATCTGGCAATGGGATATGAATATTTCAGAGTAACACACTGCCTCCACCTTCAGAATCTTGGACTATGATACACTGACTGGCAAACATCTATCAGACTGCATGTGGCCACATTTCAGAAGATCACAGTTTTAAATTATGTGCATGTTACACTTCAGAAATGCTTGGTGCCACTCAATTTTGTGTGTTGTTTACATGTGTACAAAGTGCTATCTCTCTCTCTCTCTCTCTAAAGAACAGAATACAGAGAAGTTGTTAAACAATGTAGCAATATGTGCAGTACTTTGTGAGGCTGGCTTTATGGGCAAATGTGAGATTCATAAATAAAACTCTTAGACGAGGAAAACATGGTTTGGCACTTTGGGGTTAGGGACTGTCAAGCTGCTCTTTGGCACTAAGTGGGGTCAAAATGGTGATCACAGAAGTACACTTTGTAGGATGCCATCCCTTCAACTCATTTATTCAGACAGGAATTCAAACTAACCTGGTACACTTGCAATACACAGGAGGTGCGAACTGCATACATTGAAGGATTCTAGGATGTCCGCCGGATTGTTGGCATCAATAACAGTTACTTTACTTGCTGCATGTGTGCTTGTACAAATCCATACTAAACTGGACAGTTGAGTCTCCAGCTCCTGGCTTTCGCGACCCACCTTCTCCCCTTTCTGAAACAACAACCTTAACTTATACTAATGTACATTTTTGGTGCAATTCTGTACATAGCCATAAAAAAACCCTTTCCTTACATTCATATGGAGTTTGTGCTTGGCCCTAAAGTCTCCAGCTTTAAACCCACCTCACTGTTATCTATGGACAATCTAAAGGCTCTCAACAGATACCATGACGAAGTACAGTCAAACCCCAATATAGTGCCACTGTTTGTCCACTTCAATCTATGGTGGTATACTCAAGGTAGTGGTACAAAGAAATACTGTATAATAGCAAATTTCTGTTCACAAACTTCCATAAGCACTAAATGAGGGGGGTCTAGACTGGGGAAGAGGGGGGGGGGGGACTGTATTGGGCTTTGATTGTATTCAGATCAGACAGTACGTTCCCCTGAAATAATGGCAGACACCTATGAAACTACAATCATCACAACCCTGAAGAATTCAATATTCATTAACACTGCAGCGAATTACATCAAATCCCATCTATGTTACCTGATGTTTAGAGCGCTGCATCTGCTTCGCTAACACTGCCACCTGATTCAAACCATCTGAATATTTTCACTACACCAATCATCCACATACTTCAAGATAACGTAATTATAGTAGCAACTGTTCATATTGCGATAAAGTAGATTGTGGCAATCTGCAGTTTGGTACATGGTGCCCTAATTCTGGAGTAACAAACTGCCTCCATTTTCAGGATCATGTCAATGGGGTGAAAGTGCAACTGAACAAATACCTTCAGTTCTCTATCCAACTTATCCACCTCAGTGCAAGTTGTCTTCTCTGGCATTTCCCCTTCACCCTTTTCCTCACCCTCTGGTCTACTCGTGGTATAGAACACACTAGCTCCCACTATACTACCACCATCACGGGTACGACCCCCTTGCAGGTTCACTCCAGCTGCACACCATATCTGCAATTCAAAATTAGCAAATATCTAGAAAACACTGCTATCATAACATTACAATTATCATGCACACACGAACCTTGTATATAAGTTAACAGCCACACACACATATGCAAATCCTTCTGAAACTGTAGTAAAAACAGTGTCAAATTCTGAGACTTTAACACGAATAGTGAATGTCCACTTTGGTTGCAATTCCAAACTCTTGCTCCTGACTACCCTTCAAGACAATCAGAACTTTAAAAAAAATCATAACTCCCAATGTAATCTACATATCTGATTAATTCAAGAGTGAAGGTCCAAAACATATTTCGTAATAACTGTATTTATTTCAAACTCTGTATCACCAGTGTGTGGTAACTACAACATAAAGGCTGTCCTGTTACATGCCAAGGAGGTACAGAGGGGACAGGACGTATAGCTCTATCCATAGTTGACACCAGCGCTAAAATGGGTAAGTGGTCAGCATCATGCCCCGGCCACTTTACCCCTGGGAAAGAGACCTGGTACCCATTGTACAGGAAGCTGGGTGGGCCTTGGGGGTCAGTCTTGATCTTGCTCCCAATGGGATTCAAAAGGAACATTTAGTTTGTATTGAGATGCTACACCAACTACACTACATTAGCTACCACTAAAACAAAATCCATATCTTACTGGGACCATGCCCATCACGGAGTGTCAAACATGTAAAAAATCTCGGCATACCACAAAAGGCAGGGTATTTATTAAATTGTAGCGCAACTTTTAGCTTCTCAGGAAGTCTGCTCCATGCAGTCAATTTATCTATTGACTTCAAGATACAATTTGAAACTGGACAAAAACAAAAGTCATTTTAAAGAAATCGCATTACTTGCCTGTCTTAACATACTGATTTCAAATTGGATATAAACTATGAGATACAAAACAGAACACATCAGGTTTCTATATGAAGATGCAAGTCTTCTAACATATGGTGCGTTATCAACTGGTAAATATTTACAGATGCTTCAAAGGAGTTTCCTGCCTCCATCTCCAGTGGAAGTGGACTTCCTATATACCAAAAACTAAGGCAGCACACTCCTCCAAAATGCTGGAAACTGTTTACCGATGAGAATAGTGTCATATCACAGAAAATTCGAGTGTTTGACAACAACAGTGTAAGAACCTCAAATCTCACAGTTTCCTATTGGATGTTAAGAAACCATTACACTAGGCAAGATATGAAAGCAGAAACACTACAAGAAGATTATAATAACCCTTTCTCACGGAATATCAACCACAGCTGACAAGCAGTATGTGCTTAAAGTACTAAAGCCAACTAAACATGCAAAGTAATAGCAGCCATTTAAACTCTCATCACTTTCAGAGCACCCCAGGAATTGGATTCTGGTGCAAAAGGGTTAAAGTAAGATACTGTGTATGGATTTGGGTAAACATGGGCGATACTAAAACTCCTTTAACAGCATAAAAAATGAACAGGCAGAATAAAATACCGGGTGTATCAAAATGATTGGAGCAGTTTTGAAGTTGATTATATTCACAAGTATGTTGAACAGAATTATGAATACTAGTAGAAATGAAAGAGTAACTCAACAAGTTTATGACACATACCTACAAATGTTCGATGTATGCACCCTTCGTCACACAGCACACATCAAGGCAATAGTCCAATTCCTGCCATACTCTGCTCAGCAAGTCAGGTGTGATGGCCGCCACAGTCGCGGTAATGCTGTTCTTCAAATCAGGTATGCTCATGGGTTGTGGTGGCACAAACACTTTGTCCTTCACATAACCCCAAAGGAAGTAGTCACAAGGGGTTAAATCAGGGGACCGTGCAGGCTAAGTCCGTGGCCTGCACGGTCCCCCGATTTAACCCCCTGTGACTACTTCCTTTGGGGTTACGTGAAGGACAAAGTGTTTGTGCCACCACCACCCGTGAGCATACCTGATTTGAAGAACAGAATTACTGCGGCTGTGGAGACCATCACACCTGACTTGCTGAGCAGAATATGGCAGGAAGTCCATGGCCTGCATGGTCCCCCGATTTAACCCCTTGTGACTACTTCCTTTGGGGTTACGCGAAGGACAAAGTGTTTGTGCCACCACAACCCATGAGCATACCTGATTCGAAGACCAGAATTACCGCAGCTGTGGAGACCATCACACCTGACTTGCTGAGCAGAATATGGCAAGAATTGGACTATCGCCTCGATGTGTGCCGTGTGATGAAGGGTGCAAATATTGAACATTTGTAGGCATATGTCATAAACTTTTTGAGTTACTCTTTCATTTCTACTAGTATTTATAATTCTGTTAACCATACTTGTGAATATAATCAACTTCAAAACAGCTCCAATCATTTTGATACACTCGGTATAACTGACTTAATGGAGACAATAAATAAATAAATAACTTTACATACAAAAGTGAGTAGTGGAAAGCGTGAACAAAGATATAGTAAGAAACCTTATGCAAAGACAGCGACATATGGAGAAGCCTTTATCATAAGGCAACCTACACAATACCTTCATGCCAGGCTCCTTTTCAGCCAAAGGGCGGCAGTACACAGGTACCGGCACTGGAACTTGACTAGTGCTTGTGGTGAGCTGTCGGTTTGTGTTACTACCCTGTGCAATTGAACCAGCAGGTCCAGGAACCTTGGCAGGCAAACTCCATCCGTACGCTTGTAATCGGCCATCATCCTTGCGGACATGGGCTCTAACCTGTCGGTACTGTTCTCGTCTCTCAGTTGCACGCCGAGCAGCAAGCTTCTCTGACGATCTGGTGTCCAAAGACAGTAAATGCACGCTTTACAGTCTGTCTTCCTTATTAGTTTCAAATCATTACAGCTTAATATAACATCACATTTTATTGCATAATAAATTAAATATGAATATATAAACTTTACACACTATATCTATAAAGTTTTGTAGAAAACTGGTTGTAAGACTCTTTGTCATGATCACAAGAACCTGACCCTGCCCCCAGGCCCACACCAAACACACAACTCTGAGTCTATTTCTTTAATATGCATTTTAATACCATCCTCACAGTTATGCTCAAATCTCTGAAATAACATTTACTTGTGGCAGTGTAAACAAAAAGTGAAAAGGAGAGTGTTTCCATCTCTCTTTCAGTGTCCCCATTGGCATGTGTCTGAGGGGAGATAACATCTTAAGCAACAGACCATCTGTATGATCTGTGCTCTTCATTACCACCTTGGCCACAAGAGTTTAGACACTCAGTGGGAAGATTTGGTCACTATCCTTCTGAGCAGCATAAAAGCATGAAGGAGGGATGCTTTACATTATGTAAATAATTCAGGCACTATAATATTCTGCATAATACATGAATATTTATGTGATATGTTCTCACATTCTGTCTCCCTCTAAAAAAAACACACAGGCACACGTGAGCATACACAAAACACACACAAGTCCAGTCTTCAGCCAGGATGAAAAAGTTGTGCCTCTAGAAACACCCTGACATCCTACTCAGAGTCTGTGTGTGTGTGTGTGTGTGTGTGTGCACGCGCATGCATGCTGGCAAGACACGAGTCTAAAAAGAACTGTTTTCATAAACACCAGTGGATATGGTAAACTAGAATGACAGCAATACAAAGATTATAGGTATTCTGCACACAAACAAGACTAGTGAAAAGAATACCCAAGAGATGCTTTTTTAATACAATGGGATAGAGAGCACACTAATATGAAGCCATAACCACAGCAGTGGTACAGAACAGACCATACTATCATATGCACTTTACAATCACCCCTAATCCCACAACATTCGAGACTCTCTGTCTGTCAGTATCAACTTTTTCAGTCTGATAAATAACTCATATGCCATGTACATATCTAGAATACATAAGATACCCAATGCTCACAGTTCTCCATCCATGAAGTCAAAACCACGTTTGCGATCATTTAGGGAGCGCTTTCTCATGGTGTCAAGTGCTGGACTCACAAGATGTGTAGGTGCATTGTAACGCACATTAACGTAAGGCAGGGGCTTGCGTTGTGGTCGTTCTGTTGTGCTGAACAGGTTACTGAAACTGTAAACAGATACAACCGCTATTTACCCACTAATTTGAACCATTAAAAAAAAAAATTATTAACATACCCAAAGTGAAAGCTGATATCTTAACTACAATAGATCTGAAACCACGTGGTTCAACCATTCCCTGACAGACCTGAGCACCAGATGAGTCAATATAAAACCAACACATAAGCATGAAAACAGACAGAAATATCATAGTAAGTTAACAAGAAGCAAAGGTAAGGGAATCTTCAAGAGACACAATGTGCTTAACCTACTCAAGAATCATGATGGTTAGGATTACAGTTTCTCTACACACACAAACAGATTCATACACTACCAGTCTCTCTAACATTACTACAAACAAACACTGGAGAGTCTCATGGTGGAATATGACCATGGTCTTTTGGGATGTAATGTAATGCAGTTTAATAGACAGGTGAGAAAATACCTAAGGGATTTGTTGCCTCCAACTTCCACCCTCCAGAAGGAGGCTGCAGATCTACAATTTCAGTACCATAAGACTGTTACTGCAGATATGTTCTGAGATCAAGCATGCAGGATAGATCAAAGTCTGTGTCAAACAACATACACTGTAAGTGTTTAGTAATGCAAATTACCTGCCTGGTGCAGACACAAAGACACCTAGCTACCAGAAAATAAATATGATAAGAATATATTGTGGCCTTATGCATTACAACATCATGTTGTCTTCTGGTAACTGATATCAATGATTTGGAGGCACTCACTCCTTCCACCTTCAGGGAATGAATAAAAGCAATGTACCTTATGAGTGGATACCACGTTGTACCCTGGTCTGTTGGCACCAATGTTCCTCTAAAATACCAGTACCACCTAACACCGGTGAACACTTTATCATTCTCCAGAATACAATGTATTCTTTAGCATTATGAAAATCTCCAACACACAAACCTGCATCACCACAGCTACTTGCTTCAGTAATATACACTCAGAATCTCTCAAGTACAAAGATAGAGCACTAACCATACAACCATGACATAAAGTGTTAAAATGGTGTTCTTTTTGATCTGACAATGTCTTTAACCCTTTGACGCCTAACGACGACTATAGTGGTCATACCACACCGCTAACCTCTAAACGTTGCATTTTATATATTTATTCAACAAATAAAGGTACTGAATATTTAAAACATGGTATATAGTCTCCATTTTTTCCTCTTCAAAATGCAGTTTGTTTCATAAATCTAACGTATTTGGTTCCTGTATTATTCACATTTTATATAGAGGGTGTGCTAAAATTAAAAAAATAATTCT
>Ga0123357_10007341_pt1 | contig 13611 bp, 9 predicted proteins | sample TergutEmb28metaG_FD_89873 | JGI IMG/M metagenome (GOLD analysis project Ga0123357, IMG submission 89873) | Embiratermes neotenicus P4 segment gut microbial communities from Petit-Saut dam, French Guiana - Emb289 P4 | ecosystem: Host-associated > Arthropoda: Insects > Digestive system > Gut ... | reverse complement strand
TGGGTGGGTGAGTGTTTGTGTGTGTGGGGGGAGTGAGTGAATGAGTGGATGAGGGAACGAGTTTGTGGATGAGTGGTTGGGTTGGGTGTGTGGGTGGGTGAGTGAGTGGGCTGGTGGGTGGTTGAGTGAGGGAGTGAATAGTTGAGTGAGTGGATGGGTGAGTGAATTTCACGCCTTGCGTTATTTTTATTGTTAAATATCGATAATAATCGACATATTTTGACTGGCATTTACCCCCTTCAGCCCTTTAAGATGAACGCGGTCCTTCGATACCGCGGGAATCGATAATCGTCCTACTCAGCCTAGCATCATTATTGTCGATTATAACCAGTCAGTATCGATAATTATTGGTTAACCAATTGTTGTAGTGTTTCAGTGGAGAAGCTCGTGATTATTATGGCGGATCTTTTATGACGGCACATAGTTATATAATATTCAGTAGTTGCCTAAATAAAAGTAAAAGTCACATACACTTCACAATTCAAGAGTTTGCCTCGCTAACTGATATTCAAACCATATTTCTACAGACTGTAAGACAGGCAGTCTAACACGAGCCAAACCTAGATACGAAGAATAAACACTAGACCCCGAAACGTAAATGACGCTTCATTGACCAGATCATAAATTTGAATTGCAAGAACAATTCGAATGTACCTGACTTTTGGCAGAAAGTCCAGCCACGTAGCTACTTTCTTCGTTTTGAGATCTCTTCGCGGGGACTAGGAAGGATGGACAAGAGTGATTGTCTCTTACGTGGAATAGGACATCTTTTACGAGATGGAAGATGAAGCAGGTTGTTGAGGAGGGAGGGAGGCAGGAACAGTGCCAGTGGCAATATCTTGACCCTCACCAATCATTTCCTCCGCCTCCACTCTTCCGTCTTCAGTAGCTCGTCTTGTTTGTAACGTCGCTACAGCACGGTTCTTTGTGGCATGGAGGTTGTATTGGCAGAGAACTTCACAGATTGGGGTTCACTCGTGCCATAACTGCCATATATATATATATATATATATATATATATATATATACACTTCTTTATTTCAATTTTTCGTATACCTTTCCTACAGAAACTGCGGTCGATGTGTATGTAACTTTTTCCATCATGTCCTCCTCACTGTTTCTATTGTCTCGGGCCGTGCAGTACCCATACTTTCTCCACCCTGTACCTCATAGAACCAATTACTTGCATCCTACCTTTATACATTCACCCTATTCTCAACCCGATTACGTCCAAACTAAAGAATGAGGCAGCGAGTCCCTAAAAATGTCACTACCCAGCCACAAAAACACATAGTTTTGGTGCCAGAAGTACGACAATAAGGACATTTATTTCTTGTTATGTCCTTATATTTTGTTTAACGCTTACGTCAGTGTTGTGTGATGACTGGTAAAGGATATGGCATGAAGCACTCTTAGCCTAATGTGATATTCTGTTATGGTGTTTGTTCGGAGAGCCTGAAAAAACTGCGAGAAACTTGATAAAATATAACAGGTGTCTTGTCCAAGTTTGCACTCGGGTACTTTCCGAAATCAAGTTCGCAGCATTGCAGTTTGAGTCAACATAATCGGTACAAACTGTTAAACTGTTTAAATCCCAGCGGTTAAAATACATACCAACATAGAAAATACATTTCACTGCCTGATTCTCTTTTTGTGTTTTGTATGATTCTTGTAAAACGAAAAGAGAGACACTTTCCCTTATCAGCATTAATTAGATGGTCCTTGTAATGGATAAGTATGTACTGAGATGTGCCATCCCCATTGTGTGTTTAAACTATATGGTGAGGCAAATTCCGTCAAAAACACAGTTATAAATATATGGCTAAATGATGGTGCTTATTAGCAATGGAAAAACTACATTTTTCGGCCTATAGCGGCCATTTTCAGGTTTTGACAACTTTCTTGCTAAAAGAGTTTTATATAATATGCCTAAACCGCCTAAATCCCACCAAATTTATCTTAACAAAAGCAAGTAAAATGATTATGAGATCTCAACATTACCACGCGGTTTAGGATTATTATATAAAACTCTTGTAGCAAGAAAGTTGTCAAAACCTGAAGATGGCCGCTATAGGCCGAAACATGTAATGTTTCCATTGCCAATAAACACCATCATTTAGCCATATATTATAGTTGTGTTTTTGACTAAATTTACCTCACCGTATAGGATAAGTATGTTTTATTCTTAAGATACGAAATTAATGTATAAGAAAGGTGGGAATTAAACCAATAACCTGCACGCCCAACTGCTGACCTTGAGCGTTATTAACCAGTAGCATCACCGTTAAACGTGCTTCTAATAACAAACAAAAAACCATCCGTTATGTAGACGTAGTGTCGAGAAATAATTTTTGACAGATACTGAATAACCTGCCGCGATCACGCTTCTTAAGAAACTGAATAAAGTGTTAATATAGCATTTCGGGTAAGATTGGAGGAAACTGTCACTGAACCCCCCAATTTATTACTTAAGGTATATGCAAAAGATGGCTGATTTACTTTTAGCGTTCATAAAAGACTTCAGGGAACGCCTCAAAGCCCGGAAACTTCGGCTGCAGTGGGGAGTACTTTTCGACGAAAATTACTTTGAAGGGTGTAATATGTAGATACTTACTTACTCCACGTTGCAGAGTCCTTCTTGAGAAGCTAACCGGTTTACAGCTAGTCAAGAGATTCCTCGCATTTCACGAAACCCGAACGTTCATTACCGCACTCACAAGCGTCCGCCACCTGTCTCTATCCTGGGCCAGCCCTATCCAGTCCATATACCCACATCCCACCTCCTGGAGAACCATCCTAATATTATCCACCCATCTACTCCTGGGTCTCCCCAGTGGTCTCTTTCCCTCCGGGTTCCCCACCAAGGTCCTATACACTCCCCTCTCCTCACCCATACGCCCCACATGCCCAGCCCATCTCATTCTTCTCGATTTTATCACCCGCACAATATTGGGTGAGGAGGTAATATGTAGATATTGTAAATAAATTTAAACGGTTAATTCCTTGATATAAATCTCTTTGTAACCGCCATGAATTGCGTATAACTTCACAGGAAATACATTGAAAGACATGATTGCAGGTTTCTTTGAAAAGTCGTTCTATTTATGCCTGTACACTTACATTCTACAAGGCGTTCCCTCTCAGAAGACAGTAATATTCATAGGCACAACTTTGAGAAAATGAAATCTCACTCAGATGCCTTTCAGTTGCAACATATTGGCCTGTAGCAATTAAACACTATTTATTGCAAACCCGCACGCTTTCTGCCACCAACTTGTAGAGTTAATATTTCCACACTTGCTATCTTCCTTGATCCTCACCACCAACTCAACAGCAAGGTATGGAAAGGGTAGGGAAGAAAAAACAGAAGACTGTCAAGATGGAAGATGAAACAATGGGGATGGGAACGATGAGAAAATACTGTATATAAGGAGAAGAAGTTTTTGTTGGGAAGAACTGGCCATAACATAACATACCATCATGTCAAAAAGCTCGTTCTGCAGTGATGATGATAAGTCTGCGAACAGCGACGGTAGATTGCACGGTAGGCAGTGGGCAAACTCAGCGGCGTACTATGTCTCCAGAGACATGTCTTTACAGGGGTGATCTATTGACAGGAGACACAGAACTGATAATGTCTTAGAAATGTAGACCCGTGCTGAAGTTATGGAGCTTTCTATCAGCCCTTCGTGCCTGCTTCCAATTTTCGAAGCGTCAGAATCATTTTAAGGGGTACCGAAATAAGTATTTCGTACTACACACTACACGCTTCACACTACACACTACACACTACACACATCACAATACACACTACACACATCACAATACACACTACACACTTCACAATACACACTTCACACAACACACTTCACACTACACAATTCACACTACACACTACACAATTCACACAACACACTTCACACTGCACACTTTACACTACACACTACACACTTCACACTACACACTTCAAAATACACACTTCACACAACACACTTCACACTACACACTTCACACTACGCACTACACACTTCACACAACCCACTTCACACTACACACTACACACTTCACACTACACACTTTACACTACACACTAAAAACTTCACACTACACACTACACATTACACACTATACACTACACGTTACACGTTACACACTTCACACTACACACTTCAAACTTCACACTACACACTACACACTTCACGTTACATACTACATATTTCACACTAAACACTTCACACTACACACTTTTCATTACACACTACCCAATACCCACTACTCACTACCCACTACCCACTACACACTACACACTTCACACTACACACCACACACTATACACTACACACTACACACTACACACTTCACACTACACACTACACACTTCACACTGCACACTACACACTAAAAACTACACACTACATCCCTTCCTCTGCAAAGAAAGAAAGTATATTTTACCTCATTTTAAAATAACTTAAGTCCGCAAAGTATAGACGATATAATTAACAAAAACTTTAAATTATTCAACACAACTAAAGGCTAGATATCACAAACACGCAGGTTCCATTCCCGGGACGAGCAAAAGGCCTTTTTTCCTTCCAGGTTCAAGAACAGCTCTGCAGCCCACCACATCTTATTGAATGTTGAAGTGGATCTTTTTCCATTGAGAGTAAAGCAGATGGAATTGAATCTGACTGATTAAAACATTCTGTGGTGAAGGTTGTGATTATGCTAATCCATAATTCCGCTCCGCCATACTACTTTACGAGGTGGTGTCCAATAATCAAAAGAAATCTGTTAATTCTGTTAAATTTGGACTGTGTTGAGCTTATTGCATTTAAAGTCGCTAATATTTGGTTCTTTAAGAAGGAAACTGTTCCCAGATATATTCATTTACATTTCTTCTACTTTTCCTTTTGCCCATTATAAACACTCGTCAGGTTTCTAAGATGATAAGTTTTCTTTTCGGTTTAAATTCATATTGCTATAAATAATTCAATAAATGGTTTATCCCGTCTTAACACAACTATAATATGTTATTTTCTTGGCCAAATATTTCGGTTTTTACAAAACTATCTTCAGGCCAATGTTAAACATAGCGAGGTACATTCCGTGTGTACACACATTATGGGATCTATACCGTTTACATAAAATCACAACAATCATGAAAATTGTCCTTTAAAATGCAAGTTTAAGATCTAAGTAGCGTACATTTTGTAATTAAAAAGACATAGGTAAGTATTCTTAGGTAGGAAAGTGTTCCCGTAGCAAATGTTATTTCAACACATTTATGTATCGAGTTGGTGTAAAACTCACAGTTAATTGGTTATTCAAATAAGACAGTTACACCTAGTTGAAACCAAAATCTATCTTGTGATTGTGCCTAAATGTTTTAAAGATAAATTACGTTATGATAACATATTTTAGCCCCCCCCCCCCTTACCTAAATGCACATTTTCAGAACTCAGGAGACGGCAATAGGACTGGTCAATTCCGTTTTCCCTAAATTCCCGTATAAATACGTAATCCATGATGTGGAAAGCCTTCAAATTAGTTCTGGATCCTCACATAAACGTATTTCTAAATTTAAAATGGAGCTAACGCACAATATATGAATAAAACACATGAAATATTACATTCAATATCTTGTAGAAGTTACCAGAAGAAACGGTTTAAACATAAATTGTATTTCCTGCCATGAAAATAATATTAATATCGCCGTACACATGGTCAATATTTTATTTGAAAATTATGGGTTCGCTTATCATATTAAAACAGCCCACTCAAACGAACGCCCACAAACGCGGTAAACAGCCAAGTTCCATTCATCGGCGTCTTATTTTTTTCATCAGCAGGCATGGAAACAGCGCTCCTAGGTACGTCCCGAGGACCAGGTTATAAAACTGCAGTTCTGAATTCTTCACTTACAGATTGTGGCCACTTCCATACATATATCACGCGGAGGCGTGGAGATTATTTCTGTTGCCCATTTTTAACCAATGGTAAGTGCGTCCCTGTCACCACGGCATGGCGCAGCTTCAGGTTGCGGATGCAGGAACGACCTCCATTATGGAGGGTAACTGCAAATATATTGAATAAGCAGTCTGAACAGCCCACAAGGAGTAATCCTCCAGCTTGGGAGTTTGGTGAGTTGCTAACAAATCCTTACCGTAAGAACTTCACAAAGACCTCGGGTTTGGACTTCTCCTTTGGACTACAAGGGGTGTTATGGTCTGTACCACTCCGAAAATATAACTGAGATGATCAAATCAAGAAGGAGGTAGGCGGCGCATCCAGCACTTTGAGGGAGGAGAGGTACGTACCGGATTTGATGGGGAAATCTGAGGGTAAGTGGCTACTTGGAAGAGCTGAGTGTAGATGAGAATGTAATACTAAGATGTATCTTCAGGAAAAGGTGTGGGGGCATGGACTGGATTGATGTGATAGGAATAGGTGGAGGGGGCAATGAACTTTCGGGTTCCGTACAATGAAGGAAATTTCTTGACTATCTGAAGAACTGTTAGATTCTCAGGCACTCTGCTCCACGCAGTTAGTAACTTAATTTGTTACTTATTTTCGCCAGACATATTTGCAGTCTGAGAGGCAGTACCGTAAATGGTAGGGCATGTTTACACGGATTAGCGCTTTCAGAAACAACGGAACATCGTGGTTCACCGTCTTGAAAATTTTTTGAATTATAAATTCTAAAATATGGCTTAAAAACTTATCCAGTACCACTATCTCTATCCTTGCACATTCAAAATTATTCCCTTTTCCTTTTTATTTTCTTTAGGCAACATTTCCTTCCATAATTTATTTGGATATAATTTACTCTCAAATTTACACAAATTTTCATTGTCATCGACATTACGTTGTGCTTAGCCGGACTGCAACTATACAAATGTGACTTCCTTTTGCACAATTGCTCAACTTCCTCCGAGTGGTTAAATGACGCTTTCGCAGAATTGCAAAGGCCGCTATCAGCTTCTTCAAGTATCTCCGTCTTTCTATCAACTTCTCTGTCTGTCCTTCTGTCTGTGTGCAGTCCGTCCGCATGGAACAACGCGACCCCCCAATGGAAAGATTTTCTTTGCATTTGATATTTCAGTATGTTTCGGAAATTGTCGAGATAATTTAATTTTCTTTAACGTCTGAGAAGAAAAACGTGTACTGTCCATGACGACATGTGTACATCTGCGAAAATATTACGCTCAGTTTTTCTTAGAATGAGGAATATTTCAGACAATTGTTGCATTCTCCACTGTTAATAATGGGGGTTCAATTTTCGAGATGAATATATGCAATATTAATCGGATTACGTGAACACCAAATTTAGTTCGTATGCACTATGTAAGAATTTACATAAAACTTATATCTGATACAAAACCCGAAAAATACCAGTCTTTCTTGGGGCTCATAGCCCTACATAGATTTGAATAGCCTTAAGCCCGCCTTGGCAAGTGATCACTAAAAAAATATTTTATGGAGGAAAACCCCTTTTTGAGCAGCTGATATTCAACGAATTTGTGGAAAAAAAAAATGTCTTTTTGTTGTGTAGCGGGTTGGATTACAAGAATAGTGACGTCCCTGTGGGTTAGGTTGCAACCATTTCAAAGAAGGCAGGTTTTTCTTGGGGGGGGATGAATCAGGTCCCGTGATAGCCGACACGTGGATGTAGGAGCGGTCACACGTTTGTTAGACAGCCGTTACACTTTAATTTCCAAACTTTCTTAAGAATGACACATATTTACAGAAGCAAGTTACAGTCAACTTAGTGTACATTAAGCAAATTTTGTGACCTTTTAACCTAACATCAGTCGTTATTGGAGCAGTAAGGTTACTTATTTCCGTGCAGCATTCTGAGTAATAATGGTGTTGGTAACAAAATACTGTGAGTTGATATCTGCAGTACCTTTCTACCTGTATGAATGTTGGCCAGTAGATTGATTATCACCCAAGTAGTACTCCATAGAGCACAGTGTCTATCTTTCCACTCACTCTTCTCTCAGATGAATTGGTGAATTCTCCGTGAATGAATCGAATTAGCACGGTATTTTGTACCCAAAATTGGTTTCAACCCACTTAATTGTTATATCCTCCTTTTGGCGCCGGAATTATTTTTTAAAATTTCAACACACCCTGTATATAAAATGTGAATAAAACAAGAACCAAATACGTTAGAATTATGAAACAAGCTGCATTTTGAAGAGAAAAAACGGAGAGTGTATACCTTGTTTAAAATGTTCAGTACCTGTATTTGTTGAATAAGTATATAAAATGCAACGTTTAGAGATTAGTAGTGCGGTATGACCCCTATAGGGGTCGTTAGGCTTCAAAGTGCTAAAATTGTGTTAATTCTTAGGATATTTGAATTTATTATATATTGCAAATTCGTTCCACTAACAATTGGCTTCGCCGTGGTCGATTTTATTCTTGTCCCTATTTTCCTTAACACTGCAGATATTGCAACACACTGGTCAATTAAAAAACCCCTCCCTGTCAAAATTCATGATGGTATATTTTTGACATTGTTGAATCCGAATATGACAAGCAAATTGCCCTATCACACACCAATGTTAAGGGAGAGAGGATTAAATTAAAAAAAAACTGCTTTTCTAATAAAAATAATGTGTTGGTTTCTAATTAAAATACCCCGCGTCAGATAGCGAAAAGTCTCTATATACATTATCCTAACTACAAAAAATTCATTATACATTCACTTCGCCTTTTTGTGCCTATTATTTTCGCCAGTTTGTGTCTGACTACATCAGTATTCAGCCAATATATCTGGAATCCATTTTCCACTGTACACCTTTTCAATTTGGGAAATATCCTGATTGAAATTTTTCGCCATGTCCCTCGGAGACGGCTGCCATATTTTCAGGAAAACATCCAAATGGAAATGCAGAAAAAGACGTGTGAGTGACATGTTACACCCCATAGCACTTTGTGATGAAATTAGATCTTGCACAATTTCCCTGTAATTTTCATCTTTTTCATTGCCAAGAAAGTTTCTGTAGAAGTTTCCAAATGGCTTCCAGGCTCTTCTTTCTTTAAAATTTAATTTTATTCTGAAGTCTTTTTCTCCGAATACTTGTGTAATTTGTGGAGTAGCGAAAATTCTTTCTTTCGTCTTAGCCTCATGTATTGTGGAAAAGTTTTGTCTAAACTAAACTAACGTAATCTAACCTAACCTAACCTAACCTAACCTAACCTAACCTAACCTAACCTACGCTTAATTCACCCACCGCTTTCACAGATAGTTTTTTTTTAAACTAAGCTCGATAGGTAATGGAGACAAATACATTTTAAACATATCTCCTAAAGCAGATTGTGCCACATTCTACTGATGTTGTTTCTGAACTGAGTGGCCATATTTTCATTCTGCAGGCGAAATCTCGCGTCCGGCTTTCCCTTTCAAAATTTTAAAAAGCAGAAATTAGTGTATCCGCCTTGCAGCACAATCAGCATTGCTATGACCTTTAGGTCAGTTATTATGCTTCGCCAGTGCTCTTCTTAGCACATATGTTTGCAGCAAAAACTGAAAGTTCTCTTGCTTTTATTTCATATGAACTTCGTGAACCAGTGAGATAGAAGGGAACTTATTTCCATTGTGGAATAACACCCCCTTCAAACTGAATGGATGAAGCAATGAAATCCTTCATTCTTCAGAGGTGTATTCAAGTTGCATTTCTTCTATTTATTCTTCGATGTTATTCCAGTACACTAGATCACCATCCATTGAGTAATAAGTTGCTATGTCTGACTGTCTCTTCCTATAAAACGATATCATTACACCTTTCTCAAGGAGATTCCACTGCTTATGCCATGATCCAGATAACTGAGCCCTTGTTTTGTCGCTGTGATAAAATGTCAGGGTATTTAGCGTCTCTTTAATTTGCAGTATGATAATTTCTCGCTCTTAATTCAAAGGGCGCTAAAGAGCTCGAAAAAAGCCTTGTCAGTTTGAGATATAATTTGATACAATACTCTTATGGATATTTAAGTGACTTAAATAAGTAAAAATATATGAACAGTATAAAAAGTTTAGGTTCAGTTTCAATTACTTTTGGCTATTCAACTGATGTATCAACTGGTATCATCCAAACAGAGAGTGATATAAACATTTTATTCAGACATTTAGATTTCTAAACGTATTTCCCATAAAAACCTATCAAAATTGAAATTTATGCCGACCAGTGACACCATACCTCTCATCTTTTTCCTTTATTAAACCGTTATGAGGCAACTATATGCGCTAAATATTATTTTATGTGGTTCTATTAAGTATTTTAACAGTAAATCAAAGAAGACCATTTCTACGAAAGCATTGTGATGTGAGGAACGTGTGATATGACGGCAACAAGAGAAACGTGTTAAAAAAAAAAGCATTCTGGTTCATAAACATGGTGTGGATACCTGTTCGGCTAACCTAGCAGCCCATTGCAGTGCCACTCGAAGAGAGCGCTTCTGTGACTATCTTATTCAGCCGACGACAGTAAGACGCATTTTGGTCTTCAAGCGAAGTGCCAGATGATTTTGCCCGGCTTCAACCACATTTGGCCTTGCTCGACTGTTTTTTTTTTATTAAAGCCCCTAACACAAATTTCAATGAAATTCTTCCAGTGGGAACCGCGCTGATTCACACAGACAAACGGACAGACTGACATGACGAAAGTAACAAGCGCCTTGCAAAAATTCGAATTAAAACTGTGTCTACTTAAAAATTAAGCTGAAATATGCAGTCAAAAAAGATTTAACCTGCAAAGCGAAAGGTTCATTCAGACTCGAAAAATGCACGAAGAGAGAAAATGACAAACTTTCTTGATGACTTGCGGGGTCAATATGACGATAAAGCCCAAATATTTGTAGACCATCAGTGCCTTCTTCATCAGGGAATACTCTTGTCGTTGTTATGAAGAAATGTCTCCGAAATTTTGGGCTTCAAATCTAACCTGACCCTGCTAGTTGCCAGAATTTGCCACGAAATGCTCCCAGTCTGATTCCTTCAACGCATTTCACTATCATTCACCTCATAGCTCTGTCAATAAGGCTTCGACCTTATCCAGACTTCCATCAAATTGGCATACCGAAGTTATACTGGGGGAGGGGGGACTAAGGGTAATCGGAATGCGAACTTAATCTCGCTTTTTGTCATCATCTTGGTTCTTCATGAGAATGACATTCCGACACTGAATCAAGTTCGTGAGTCCACAAGCAGTATGTCTTGTGATCTATGCTCGTGCTAGCAGCCACACGCTGGCCCTGTTTGTATCAGACATCTTGACATTATAAGGGAATGTACTGCCATTTAATAAAGTATATTGGGTTAAAGTAAAGTGTATATCATCTGGGTAGTATCGGTAGAGACATCCAGAGTAAGGATCTGCAGTATTGCATTCCTGAACAGATAATTCGAGGCGAGAAGGCAGAATACTGGGCAAACCTAAATATTTCCCTGATAGAGTTTTTATCTAATTCGTGGTGTAACATATTAAATTTTCTATGATTTATGTGTGTTTTTCACAATCAATTTTAGCGGTATTTCCTATATTGATCCGCGTGGTCATCGATGGAGAACAGTTAAAGTTAACTGTAAAAAACGTATGAGATTTAATGACATCTGAAAGTGTTGTAGTTGCCAACAAAGTATGTTAAGAAACTGGTTAGGTTTACTCTATTAAGTGGTAATAATAATAATAATAATAAGAAGAAGAAGAAGAAGAAGAAGAAGAAGAAGAAGAAGAAGAAGAAGCAGAAGAAGAAGATGAAGAAGGAGACGATTCTAAAATATAAAGACCTTACAATACAAATACAGCGCATGTGGAACGTAAAAACAAAGGCGATACCAGTAATAATAGGGGCGACTGGGACTATTTCAAAGTAATTGAGAAAATACGTGAGCAACATAACAGGAAAACACGAAGTCAAGGAATTCTAGAAAACAGCCATATTGGGCACTGCACAAATAATTCGGAAAGTACTAATGTAAAAGTACAATAGATTCAAGACTGAAACTAACGATATAAGCACCATAAGTAGTTACAACAGAATAGCTGCAAAACTGTATTCCCTAGGGACATAGTTTGTCTTAGGAATATGTGTAAATACCCTCCATAAAGGTGATGACGATGATGATGATAATAATAATAACAGTAATAATAATAATAAAGCGTCAGCAAAATTGAGTTTACTACACATGGCTACTGATAAAAACTTCAGTGTGTGAACTTACGCGTATGACAGAATATTATTTAGGAAGAAAGTCACTTCCATACAAAATGGGTACAGAAATTTGGCTGGGAATACAGTAATAAATCGTCCACTGACAAGGCAGAAACATTGGAAGCTGTAAAATGTCTGTAGGCTACATATCTACTTGAAGATACGACATAATTTCCTAAAATACTCTAATATACATAAAATTAATTTGAAGATAGGGATATTGATTGATAATATACGATTGCTTGAGGCTGGCTGATAATCTTGTCCTTCTTATTGACTCCTGTACAAGCGTTCGCATTTTGCTACCTTAATTACTCAAACAAGAGTAAAATTGCAACAACTTTTGCTCACTTACACGTCACGACGAGATGCCGCACATAGCCACTTCACTAACGCTTCTAACTACAGAGCAGTTTCTTGGGTATAAAGAAATATTCATAATCGCAGTAGACATACGTTTTGGAGTTACCGCGTTTGAAATTGCGCCACAGCCTGCGTTTTCCTTCGTGAGAATTTTCGTGTTTTTTTTTTTTGTCTATCAAGACAAATTCCACAATAGGATTCAGATAACGCTCAGACCGTCTCCTTCCATGCAGCTCAGATTCATCATTCACCTTACCTGTTCTCGCTCTGTCGTTCTGAAACTGACAGATCCGTTAAATGAACGATAAAAAGAAACATATTGCATCAAACTTGTAACTTATGTGCATTTTCACAGCACTGACGGTGCAAATTCTCAGCTTTCTTCCTACATCACAAGTGCAACTCACCACTTTTCTCATCCCTTCTACAATGTAACATCTGAACTGTATCGTTACATCAACATTGCAAAATCTGAACCTTATCATCACTTAACAATGAAGCCTCTGAGCTTTGAGACTACATCAACAATGTAACCTCTGAGTTTACTCACAATACCAACAATAGAAATTCTGAGCCTTAACATTACATCATCAATGTGAACTTTGAGCTTTCTCACTGCCTTAACAATGTTACCTCTGAACCTTGTGAATTCAACAATGCAAACTCTGAGATTTTTCTCTACATCAACAATGCAACCGCATGAATTTTCTCACTGCCTTAGCAAAGTAACCTCTGAACTTACTCACTGCATTAACAATGTAAATTCTGAGACTTATCATTACATCATCAGTGTAACCTCTGATCATTCTTACTACTTTCTCGCGTACTTATTGATGTATTGATGTATTTTCCACATACAAACACGCACACAGACACACACACAAATACACGTATGTATACAACTGTTTCACGTGCCAGTTAATTTTTGCTCTGCTAGCAAAAGTTCCCCCCCCCCCCCCCCCCCCACCCCAAAACACAATTATTACATCCCAAAAACACACCCACCCCCAACACAACACATTTTTTTTA